>SESB01001800.1_pt1 | contig 13405 bp, 11 predicted proteins | sample 3171441 | NCBI WGS metagenome assembly SESB01 (sample SAMN06051867, study PRJNA518727) | freshwater metagenome | biome: subpolar coniferous forest; feature: holomictic lake; material: water; isolation source: holomictic Lake 227, 6 m depth | place: Canada: near Kenora, Ontario | collected...
AATCAACACAAGAAGTCAAGCAGTTTTGTGAACCGGATCGGTTTCAAAGCGCGGGCGCGATGCCGCCGCTGACACACAGGTTCTCGCCCGTGATGTAGCCGGCCTCGTCGCTGGCGAGGAATAACACGGCATTGGCAATGTCGCGCGCCTCGCCGAAGCGTTTGAGCAGCGTGCGGTCGATGTAATACTGGCGCTCATCGGCCGGCATGCGATCGAGTACCGTTGTCTGAATCGTCGCCGGCGAGATGCAGTTGACGTTGATGTGCGGTGCCAACTCCATGGCCAAGCTGCGCGTCATCGACACCACGGCCGCCTTGGCGGCACCGTAGTCGGTTTGCCCGGCTTCCCCCGACATGCTGATGCTTCCAATATTGATCACCTTGCCATAGGCACGCGTCAGCATGCCCGGCGCGATCAACTGCACGAGGTGGAAACCGCCTTTGAGGTTGAGCGTGAAGGTGTCGTCAAAGCGCGACTCGGCCATCGTCAGAAAGGGTCGCTTCAACTCGGTATCCCGGATGCCGCCAACCACATTCACCAGAATGTCGATGCGCCCAAAGCGCGCCATGCCGGCCTGCACCACTTGCGCTGCCTGCTCGCGCACGCGCACGTCACTGCGCACGCGAACCGTGTCCTGGCCGCCGAGACCTTCGGTGGCCTGCGCCAAGCGCTGCCCGGAGATATCGGTCAGGATCAGCTGCGCACCTTCTTCGGCAAGGCGCCGGGCAATTGCCGAGCCCATCGGGCCGCCGGCACCGCTGATGAATGCCACCTTGTCTTTGAGTCTCATGTTTTGCTCCATTGCCTTGGTTCCATCATCATCTGTATCACCCGGCAGCCACAATCACCAGATCGGAAATGGTGACGTGCGGCGGTTGCTCAATGGCATAAATCACGGAACGTGCAACGTCCTGCGGCTCCAGCACCACGGGAAATTGCGCGTAAAACGCGTCGACCTTGGCTTGATCCCCGTCCCAGCGCACGTCCGAGAACCCGGTCTTCACAACGCCCGGCATGATCTGCGTGACCCGCACCCCCAGGCTGCGATAGTCGTCCAGGATGGCCTTGCTGAAACCGTTCATCCCGTGCTTGCTGGTGCAATAGGCCGATGAGCCGGCGTGGGCCTCCAGCGCGTAGATGGAACTGATGTTGACAATGTGGCCGCGACCGCGCTCCAGCATGCCGGGAACGATGGCATGCGTGGCGCGCATGGAACCCAGCAGATTGGTGTCGACGGTATCGGTCCATTGGTCAATGCTGCCGAGGTCAAAACGGCGCCGTCCGCCGACGTCGTGACCGGCACAGTTGACCAGCACGTCGATGCCGCGCCATTCCACTGGCAAACGATCCAGCAGCGTCTGAACCGAGTCCTTGTCCCGCACATCGAGCGCAATCGCCAGCGCCGCAGGTCCGATCTCCTGGACCAGCGCCGCCAGCCGGTCGAGTCTGCGCGCAGCGCAAACAACCCGCCAGCCCGACTGGGCGACGGCCACTGCAATGGCCGCACCCAGGCCGCTGCTGGCACCCGTCACCAAAACCGTTCCACGTTGTACTGGCTTCATTTCAATCTCCTTTTCCCTGTGATTCAATAAAAACAATGCGGCTGTCGCGCTGCCGGCCCTCAGTGCGCTGTCGCACACTGGCGCAACTCGTCGAGCGCTTCCGGATTGAGCAGCCCCGACAAATCGCCAGCGGCATCGCCCAGCAACACCGAGCGCACCAGGCGCCGCATGATCTTGCCGTTGCGGGTCTTGGGCAAATCGGCAATGAACAGGATCTGCTTGGGCCGAAACGAGCTCCCCAGCGCAGCGGCAACCGACAGCTTCAACTGGTCAATCAGGTTTGCATCGGGAATGACGTTCCTGGCGGCAACGCAGACACAGACCACGGCCGAACCTTTGACCGCATCGGGCAGGCCGACCGCGGCCGCCTCGGCAATCTTGCCGGTGGCCAGCAAAGCCGCTTCGATTTCGGCCGGGCCGGTGCGCTTGCCCGCGATCTTGATGGTGTCGTCCGAGCGGCCATGAATAAACCACATGCCATCCTCGTCAATCGAGGCAAAGTCACCGTGCACCCAGATGCCGGGCAAGGTCGACCAATAGGTCTCCAGATAGCGCTGGGGATCGCGCCAGAAGCCACGCGTCAAACCGATGGACGGCACGGTTAGCGCCAACTCGCCCACCTGACCCGGCGCAACGTGCTGCCCGGCCTCATTCAAGACGACCGCGCCCATGCCCGGAATCGGCCCACCGAAGGCGCAGGGTTTGAGATTCGTGTGCAGCACCGTTCCCGCCACAATGCCGCCGCCGATCTCGGTGCCGCCGCAGTAGTTGAGCAGCGGCACACGGTTCTTTCCGACCTGCGCGCGAAACCAGTTCCAGGCGTCCGGTGTCCACGGTTCTCCCGTGGCCGCAGTGATGCGCAGCGAGCTGAAGTTGTATTGCTCGACGACATCGGGCGCTTGCTGCATGAAGCCGCGCACCATGGTGGGTGCCACGCCAAGAAATGAAACCTGGTAGTCCTGCACCAGGCGCCACAGTCGGCCCGGCTGCGGAAAATCCGGAACCCCTTCAGCCAGCACCATGGTGGCGCCGATCAAGGGCACGGCGACCGCAAGAATCGGTCCGGTCAGCCAGCCCATGTCGGCCATCCAGAGCAGGCGATCGCTGGCCTGCAAATCCAGAATCAAACCGAAATCGAGTGCCACTTTGGTCATGAACCCGCAGTGGGAATGCACCGTGCCTTTGGGCTTGCCCGTGGTACCCGAGGTGTAAACCAGCATCGCCGGCGCTTCCGCCGCCAATTCCGCCGCCGCCATTTCCGGCTGACCGGCGATCAGTTGCTGCCACGACAGTTGCCGACCATCGGCTGTGCCGGGATAGGGATCACTGCCGCGCTCAACCACGACAACGTGGCGCAGTGACGGGACGGCATGGGCCGCATCCTCAATCACCGACAACATGGCAATGCGCTTGCCCTTGCGGTACGAATAGTCGGCCGTGATGACAAATCTGGCGCCGGCGTCGGCCAGCCGCTCGCTCAAGGCCTGCGCCCCAAAGCCCGAAAACATGGGCAGCGCAATGGCGCCGATGCGCGTGATGGCCAGATACGCGGCGATCGTCTCGGGCACGCTGGGCATGTACAGGCCCACCACATCGCCCGGCCGGCAACCCAGCGCGACCAGCCCCGATGCGGCGCGCCCCACCAGGGACGCAAGTTGCTGGTAGCTGATCAAGCGGCGCTCGCCGTTTTCACCTTCCCACTCGATGGCGGGGTGGGCACCGCGCCCGCTGGCCAGATTGCGATCAAGGCAGTTGTAGGAAATATTGGTAGTGCCACCGACACACCAACGTGGCCAGGCCGGCCCTTCGGAAACATCGAGCAATTGATCGAACGGATGAAAGAAATGCAGCCGATGGAATTCCATCACGGCGCGCCAGAACCACTGCGGATCCTGTTCTGCCTTGCTGCACAATTGCGCATAGTCCTCCAGCATGTGCAGGGCCATGAAGCGCGCCAGTTGGCTGGTCGGCGCTGCCGCTGCAGGCGTATCGGTGCGGGGGGGCTGCAACATGGAATAACTCCGTAATGGCTTTGGTTCAGCTGGCCGTGGTGCGCGGCGACCTGAGCCCCAGCCATGCCAGCGACACGGCGATCAAGCTCACCAACACCAATGAGCCGTAATTGAGCAGATTCCAGCCGCTGGTGGTCACCAGCACGCCGGCCAAAAATGAGCTGCAAACCATGGTGGCGAAAACAATGAAATTGAGCGCCCCCTGTGCACTGTCCTTTTCCTCGTCGGTATAGGTTTGCAGCGACAGCGTGGTGCCGCCAGTGAGCAGGAAGTTCCAGCCCACGCCCTGCAGCACCAAGGCCACCAGGAAGTGATTCAAGTCGACGCCCGACAGGGCCACCGCGATGCACAGCACATTGAGCGCGACGCCGGCCCACATGACGGGAAAAATACCGAGTCGCTTGATCAGATGGCCGGTGAAGAATCCGGGTGCAAACATGCCGACCACATGCCATTGCAAAACGAATGCCGCATCCGAAAATGGCAGGGAACATTGCTGCATGGCGATCGGTGTGGCCGCCATCAGCAGGTTCATCACACCATAGTCCAGGGCGCTGGCCATGGCCGCGACCACAAAGGCGGGCTGCGTGATGATCGCCCGCAATGGACGCCCGGCTCGCCTGCTGCTTAGCGCCAGCTTGGGCGGGAATTCAATGAAGCTGAGTACAAGCAGGGACAGCAGGGCCACCACCGACAGGCTCAGATAGGCGCCGGCAAAAGGGACGCTCAGCAGCATGCGCGTGTGTTGTGCCAGATTCGGCCCCAGCACTGCGCCCAGCAGGCCACCGGCCATCACCAGGGAAATGGCCTTTTCACGCCAGGAGGCCGAGGCCAGTTCAACCGCAGCAAAGGCATAGAGATTGGCGCTCGCGTTGTAATAGCCGGCGATCAGGGTGCCCGCACAGACGAGCCAGAAATTCTTCTGCACCACCGCGTAAGCGCAAAGCAGGGTCGATACCAGCGCCACCAGTAGGGCCAGTTGAAACGAGCGCTTTCGCCCCCAGCGCAACTGCGTCTTGGCCACCAGGGCAGTGGACAGTGCACCGCCGACCACATAACCCATCACCGGCAGCGTCGCCATCCAGCCCAGCGGCGCCAGGCTGAAGCCAACCAGCCCGTTGATGCCGATGAAGGTGACGCTATTGGTCAGGAACAGCCCTTGACAAATCGCCAGCAGCCAGAGATTGCGGTTCATGTGCAGCCCATCAGGAAATACCCAGCTTGTTCAAGTTGCGCGGCAAAGCCGCGCTTTGATCTGTCCGTCAGGATCAGGTGCCGTACTCAGAGGCCGCAACAGGCAGGCACACGCGTCGCCTGCCCGTTGCGTCAGACCGGTTTATCCAGCCTTTTTGCAGCTGCCGTCGGGCGCCGGCGTAGCCAGATCGGCCGGAACCGACATATCGATGATGGGCTTCCAGACACCCGCGGAAAGATCCACGTGACCGAAGTAGTTCGGGGCCACGAGTTGGTGATCTTCCTTGCGCAGGCGCTGCTCGCCCAGGATGGTCGTGAAAGTGCCGCCCGACAAAGCTTTGCTGACGTCAGCCGGTTTCACGCTGCCGGCCTTCTGGATGGCCTGGAACAGAACCTGGGTTCCGATGTAGGTTTCGCCTTCAAAGTTGGACGGCGTTGTGCCCGGGTACTTCTTGGCCCACTCGGCTACGAACTTCTTGTTGGCCGGCGTATCGAGCGTCGAACTGTAATTGATGATGCCGAAAATTCCCTTTGACGCTGCGCCCAGGGTCTTCGCGGTGTTGTCGGTCACAAAGGAAACGCCGGCCGTGAAAACCTTGTCAAAAAGACCGAACTGCTTGGCTTGCGTTGCAAAATTGACCGCATCGCTGCCCGCGAGTGCAACCCACAGTGCGGTCGCACCCGAGTTCGCCACAGACTGGATGTAGGTCGCATAGTCGTTGGTGCCGAACGGCGGAAAGGACTCGCTGACCACCTGGCGATTGGTCTCTTGCGCAGCCTTGCGGAAACTGCCGGCGGAATTGCGTCCCCATGCAATGTCGGCGGCAACCACCGCCCACTTCGCTTCCTTGCGGGTTTCCAGCCAGGGTTTGACCACAGCCGCGTCGGTGTAGTCGGGCCGATTCACCCGAAACATGCGTGGCGAGCAGGAGGCACCGGTGATGGCGTCCGCCTTGTTCACGGTTGAGATGTAGAGCGCGTCCCAGCGCTCGAGCATTGGCCCCATCGCCAGTGCTTCGCCAGAGGCGATAGAGCCCATCAAGAGGGAAAATCCGCTCAGCGCCAGTTTCTCACCCTGCTGGCGCGCCATATCGGCTTTGGCCTGCGTATCGAGAAACCGCACTTCCACCTTGCGACCATCAACCCCGCCGGCGGCGTTGGCTTGATCGACGGCCAGCGTCATGGCGCGCTTGACCTGGTCTCCTAGGTCCCCATAGGGACCCGTCAGGGCGGTGGGCACGCCAATGCGAATGGCGTCCTTGCCTTGGGCATAAGCCATCGGGGCCGCAAAAACTGAGGCCGCTGCGAGGACGATGAGTGTACGTTTGCTGACTTTCATAACTGTCTCCTTGGTTCTAATTGACAGCGACGTTGCGCTGGATTGCATGACCTTCTTGCTGGCTTTCATTGCTGAAAAGCCGGGACTGATGAACTACCCGATAAGCTCTATAAAGTTCCTTTCCTGGTGCGTGGTGGTGATTGGGTTTTCTCGTGGGGCGGCTTCAAACCACAATGTGTTTGTGAAGCGACTCCATCGTCAGGCCGCTCATGCTGCCGGTATCGGTAATCGCGCCCTTGGACAGGACGCAGTAGCGTTCGGCGACGGCATGAACCAGCCGAATATTCTGCTCAATCAGCAGGATGCTGGTGCCGCTCGCGCTGAGGTCGCGCAAGGTCTTGCCAAGTCCGTCGACCACGACCGGCGCCAGGCCTTCGCTCGGCTCATCCAGAATCAGCAAATCCGGATTGGTCATCAGCGCCCGTGCAATCGCCAGCATCTGCTGCTGACCGCCGCTCATGGCGGTTCCCAGCGTGTCGGCGCGCTCGCCCAGAATGGGAAACAACTTGAAGACGGCCTCCAGACCCCATGGACCCGGGCGATCCACTGCGGCCCCGAGATACAGGTTTTCCTTGACGGTCAGGGTTGGCACAATCCGGCGCCCCTGCGGCACCACGGCCACGCCGGCTCTGGCCGCATGGAAATTGCGGATCTGCTTGAATCGGGTGCCGCCCATCTCGATCGTCCCGCTCTTGAGGCGCGCAATGCCCAGGCAGGCGTTCACGATGGTCGTCTTGCCAACGCCGTTTCGCCCCAGAATCGCAACGCGCTCGCCGCGCTTGACCTGCAAGCTCAAGTCATGAAGGATGTGCGCATGGCCGTAGCAGGCATTGACGGCTTCAAGGTTCAACAGGGTGCTCATGCCACACTCCCCAAATAGGCTTCGATGACTTGCGGCATGGCCCGGACCGCTGCCGGCTCGCCCGCGGCCAGGATCTTGCCCAGGTGCAGAACGGTCAGGTAATTGCAGATCGAGAACACCACTTCCATGTCATGCTCAACAATCAGCACCGTCACACCCCAGCGCTGCGCCAGATCGCGCAACAGGGCCGCGAGCTTCATGGAGGCTTCAATCGTCAGACCGGCGGCGGGCTCGTCGAGCAGCAGAACCTTGGGGCGCCCGGCGAGCGCCAGCGCCAGGTCGAGATGACGCTGGTCGCCATAGGAAATATCGGCGGCGCGCCGGTTGACCAAATGGGTCAGCAGCATTTCATCCATGACCTCGTCGGCATTGTCAAATTCGGCGGCGCGCGCTGCCAGCCGAATCTGCTCACCCACAGTGAGGTCCGGGAAAATGCTGGTCTTCTGGAATGAGCGCGCAAGGCCGGCATGACGGCGCGCCCTCACATCGAGTTTGCCGATATCGACACCGTCGAGCAGCACGGTGCCGCTGGTGATGCCGCGCCCGGACAGCGCGTCCATCAGCGTCGACTTGCCGGCACCGTTGGCGCCGATCAAGCCATGTATCTCGCCCTTCCTGAGCTTGATCGAGACATCGGCGAGGGCAAAGAAGCCGCCATAACGGCGGGACAGATTGCGTCCTTCAAGAATGCAGGATGTATCGCTCATGGCGTTTGCCCTCCGGTGCGCTGCCGCAACATGGTCACGACACTGCTCAAGCCGTTGGGCATCAGGACCACCACCACGATCAGCAGGCTGCCCAGGGTGGCCTGCCAGTGCTCCGTCACGTCACCCAGCGAACCCTTGAGAAAGAAGAACACCACCGCGCCCAGCGCCGGGCCCCATACATAGCGGGTGCCGCCAATGATGGCAATCACCAGGATTTCGCCCGACAGGCTCCAGTGCAGCATTTCCGGTGTCACAAATCCGTTGTACAGGGCAAACAGCACGCCGCCAAGCGCGCCGATGGCAGCCGAAAGTGCATACACCACGGCACGCGGTACATTGGTCGCGTAGCCAATGAATCGAACGCGCTCTTCGTTTTCCCGGATGGCCAGCGTGAGGGTTCCAAAATCGCTACGCACCAGAAATGACAGCCCCAACAGCACCACCATCAAGGTGATCCAGCAGACGAGAAACATGCTCTGCGGGTTCTGAAAAATGGACACATCGGCGCCAAAAATGGACGTTGGCAATTGCACACGTATGCCATCCTCGCCATTGGCCAACTCGCGCCAACGCAGGAATATTTCATGAAACCCCTGTGCCACCGCCAGCGTGAGCATGGAAAATGCCACCCCGGCCAGGCGCAGGAACAAGAGGCCCATCGCAAATGCCAGCAGCACGGGCAGCACGATGGCGGCGATGATGGTCAACTCGACCGAAGCCACTTGATGGGCCATGGACAAGGCAAGCATGTAGCCGGCCAGACCGAAGAACACCGCATGGCCAAAACTCACAAGACCGTTCTGGCGGACCAGAAAGCCCACACTCGTGGCCAGTACCGCACTGATGACCGCCTGCGTCAGCAGCGTCAGCAGCAAGGGCGACCCGACCAGCCGGGGTATCACCGAGCCGAAAACGGCAATGCCAACAAAAATTACAACCAGGCGCCAGGCCGGTTTGCGCGTGGGATCCGACGTGCCCTGCGTCATGGTTGCGACCTCCGGATCACCCCGGGATGAAAGTTCAATATCATGCTTGTCTCCGTTATTACCTATTTGTACTGAATCCGATCACCACCATCAAGTTTGCGCCAAAACCCGGATTTACGCTGTATCGCCAAACTGCCGGGCCACTTCGCGCAACAGGTACTTCTGAATTTTTCCGCTTGGCGTACGTGGCAGGTCGTCGACAATCTCAAGTCGCTCCGGGTAATACTGCTTGGCCACACCCTGCTCGTCAAAGTAGCGTGCAATGTCCGCCAGACTGATCGCGCTGGCAGGTCGCGGCACAACGAAGGCGCAGACCCGTTCACCCAGGCGCCGATCCGGGTAACCAACGACTGCCACGCCCAGCACAGACGGATGGCGGTAGAGCAGGTTCTCGATCTCAACCACCGGAATGTTCTCGCCACCCCGGATAACCAGGTCCTTGGAGCGCCCGGCGATCCGCAGATAGTCCTGGGCATCGAGAAAGCCACGGTCACCGGTTTCAAACCAGCCTTCGGCATCAACATGATTCAAGTCGGGGCGCTTGAGGTATCCCGCAAAAAGAGATGCGCCACGGAACTGAATTTCACCGGTTTCACCGAGCGGCAAGGACTTGCCATCGGCGTCGACCACTTTGACCTCCATGCCGCGGATGGGGCAGCCATCGGACACACTGGCCTTGCTCAACGCCAGCGCCGGCGCCGTCACCGTCGCCGATCCCATTTCCGTCATGCCCCAGGCAGAACAGACGCGCATGCCCATCAGTTCATACGCCTGCTCGATCAGAACCGGCGGTATCGGGGCGCCTGAACAAAGGAACTTGCCAAACTTTTCTGCTTTCGCTTCGCCGGCTTCGACTGCATGGCAGAGATCCGAAACAAAGGCCGTAGACGCCATGCTGAAGGTCACCCCTTCGGCACGCGCAATCTGAAGCGCTTCGCGGGCGTCCCAAACCGGCTGCAGAATCGTTGTCGCGTTCAGGATGATGGGCAACAGCACCAGGTAACCATAGCCCGTCAGATGCGCCATCGGTGAGGCGCCCAGAAAGATATCGGACTCGCCCAACTCCAGGGCTTCGGTATAGGCATGCAGCGCAGCGAACAGGGTATTGGACGTGTGCATCACGCCCTTGGGTTCGCCCGTCGTGCCGGAGGTGTACATCAGCAAAAGGATATCGTCCGGGCTCAATCCCGGACCGGTCAGGGCGGGCTTGTCAGCGCCCATCAGCAATGCTTCAAAGCTGTCGTCGCCATCGCCGCCGACCACGATCACATGCTGCAGCAGCGGCAACTCCGGGCGCATCTCGCGTGCCATGGCATCGTAGGCAAAGCGCCGGTAGGTCTTGGGCACGATGAAGACTTTTGATTCGCCGAAGTTCAGAATGAACTTGAGTTCGCGCTGGCGAAATATCGGCATCACAGGATTGGCCACCGCGCCAATGCGCGCACAGGCCAGTGTCAGCGCAACAAACTCCCAGCAATTGGGCAGCTGGAAAGTCACAACATCCTTGTGCCCAACACCGAGAGCCGCCAGTCCGCGCGCAATGCGCTCGACGCGGGCATCGAGTTCCCGGTAACTCAGGCGCATCGGGTCTGCCAGACCGATGCCATAGGCGATCACGGCCTGCTTGTCAGGAAAACGTGTCAGGGCACGCCGCAGATAGAGGTCGATGGTTTCATCGCGCCACAAACCTTGTGCGCGCATGGTCTGCATGCGCGGGGCCAACAGAACCGGATCAAAATTCATCTTGTCACCTTGTCTCATGAAGGCATGTGCGCGCCACCATTGACCGGAACGATGGCGCCCGTCATGTAGCTGCTGTCGGGGCTGCTCAGGAAGCGGATCACGCGCGTCACATCATCCATGGCGCCGAGTCGGCGCAAGGGAATCGTCTGCGCCAGTTTGTCCAGCTGCGCCTGCTTGAATTCGCGCACCATGCCGGCTTCCAGCAAACCTGGCGCCACCGCATTGCACAGCACGCCATAGCGCGCTCCTTCTACCGCATAGGTTCTGGTCAAGGCGTGCACCCCCGCCTTCGAGGCGCCATAGGCGGGGTGAACGCCAGCGCCGCCAAGCTGCCCCGAGATGGAACCCACATTGACGATCCGGCCACCGCCCGCAGCCGCGAGCACCGGCATGGCGACGGCGCAACCGTGAAAAGTACCGGTCAGATTGACGGCAATGATGCGCGCCCAGTCGGCCTCGGTCGCGGCTGCCACCGGGCCCGCGACAAACAGCCCGGCCGCGTTGATCCAGACCTGCAGCTGCGTTTCATGCCCGGCCCGTTCGGCCAGCTCCTGCATCGCCTTGTAATCGGTCACGTCAACACGCAGCGCCTGCACGCCCGCAGCCTCGGGCGCCAGCGTCAGATCGGCCGCGAAAACATGGAAGCCATCGGCTGCGAAGCTGCTGCACAGCGCGCGGCCCAGATCACCCGCTGCGCCGGTGATGACCACGCCTTTTTTCTTTTCACTCATGTGCGATTCCTGACCAATTTGGAACATGGGCGTTGGCGCCCGCCAGAACGGCGTAACCGAGTTCAGTCTCGGGTCGCCGCAAACCCGCAACGATGGCAACCGGCAATGCGGGCAGACTGACTTCACCCCCACTGATGCGCCGGTCAAACAACTTGCGGGCGACAAAGGCCGGATCGACTGTTGCCTCTTGCAGCGTGGCGACAACCGAGACGCAGACGTCGAGTCCGGCAAAGCATTGCTGCCACTGCGCCGCCGTGCGCGCGGCAATGATGTCGGTCAGCGCCTTGATGACAGCCTGCGGATCCTGCGCGTCGTTGCGCTGCGCCAGCGGCAAGCCGATCGCATCACAAAACACGGTCCAGAATCGTTCCTCGATCGGGGCCACCGCGAGAAAGCGCTGGTCCAGCGTGCGGTAGATCCGGTAACGCGGCGACCCGCCGGTGACGAGTTCCCCACCGCGCACCGGCCAGTCGCCCGCGGCAAAGCCGCCGGCCAGTGCCCAGTAGGCAAACGGAAACAGGTTGTCGGCCATTGCAATGTCGATGTAACAACCCTCGCCACTGGCATCGCGCTGGCGCAGCGCCAGCAGAATATTCAACAGAGCCGGGTAGGTTCCGCCACCAATGTCGCCGGCCAGAACCGGGGGCAGCACGGGCGCGCCATCGGCGCCGCAGCTCAGGCCCAGCAAGCCCGACTCGGCCATGTAATTGAGGTCATGTCCTGCTGCGTCACGCCGCAGTCCATCCTGCCCGTAACCCGTGATGGAGCAGTAGATCAAACCCGGATTGCTCTTGCGCAGTTCGGCAAAGCCGAGTCCCAGTCGCTCCATCACGCCCGGGCGGAACTGGTCGATCAGCACATCGGCGCTTTCCAGGTAGGGCTGCAACAGTTTGCGGTCCTCGACGTTCTTGAGATCGATGGCCAGACTTTGTTTGCCGCGGTTCAGGAGGCGAAAACTGGCGGGCGGTTTGCCGGTGTGGGGCGCGTAGCGCCGCTGGTCCTCGCCCTCGGGGCGCTCGACCTTGATCACATCCGCACCCGCTTCGGCCAACATCAGGCTGGCCATGGGGCCGGGCAGCAGGGTGGAAAAATCGAGGACCTTGAGCCCTGAAAGTGGCAAAGCCATGGCTTAGCTCCGACTCAGCTCACGCAGGATGACAAGATGCTGAATATCATTCGTGCCCTCGTAGATCTTGGTAACCCGGGCATCGCGATACAGTTGTTCGACCGGAAAGTCCGCCAGATAGCCGTAGCCGCCATGAACCTGAATGGCCTCCGAGCAGACCCACTCGGCAGCTTCGGAGGCGACCAGTTTCGCCATGCAGGCTTCCTTGAGACAGGGCTCGCCCCGATCCCGCAGTTCGGCGGAATGCAATACCAGTTGCCGCGCGGCCTCGATGCGGGTGGCCATCGCCGCCAGACGAAAGCCGACCGCCTGGTGCTCGATGATGGGCTTGCCGAAAGTGACCCGCTCCCGGGCATAGGCGTAGGCCGCGTCAAAAGCGGCCTGCGCAATGCCTACCGCCTGCGCCGCAATGCCGATGCGTCCGCCTTCGAGATTGGACAGCGCAATGCGGTAACCCTCGCCCTCGGCGCCCAGGCGCAGGGAGTCCGGTATGCGCATGTCCTCAAAATGAATCTGGCAGGTATCGGAGGCATGCTGCCCCATCTTGGTTTCTACCCGCCCGACCACATAGCCCGGCGTATCGGTAGGCACAATGAAACCGGTGATGCCGCGGCTGCCGGCAGCCGGGTCGGTCTTGGCAAAGACCACGGCAACTTCGGCGTATTTGCCGGTCGTGATGAACTGCTTGGTGCCCGACAGGATGTAGCCGTTGCCATCGCGCCGGGCTTGCGTTGTCATCGCTGCGGCGTCGGACCCACCCTGCGGTTCGGTCAGACAAAACGCCGACAGCATCTTGCCTTGCGCCATCGGTCGCAGGAAGCGTTCCTTTTGCGCGCTGCTGCCAAACTTCGCGATCGGCATGCAGCCAACCGAGTTGTGCCCGCTCATGATGGTGGAGCAGGAGGCGTCCCCGGCGGCAATCTCTTCCAGCGCGACAGCCAGCGTCACGGCGTCGGCGCCAACACCGTCCCACTCTTCGGGCACGGTCATGCCCATGAAACCGAGTTCACCCATTTCACGCAGCGCTTCGCGCGGGAAAGTGGTGTCGCGGTCCCATTGCGGCGAAAGCGGTTTCAGGCGCTCGCGGGCAAACTTGCGGGCGCTGTCCCGAACCAGGCGTTGCTGTTCATTAAGAATCATTTT
>SESB01001801.1_pt1 | contig 13402 bp, 12 predicted proteins | sample 3171441 | NCBI WGS metagenome assembly SESB01 (sample SAMN06051867, study PRJNA518727) | freshwater metagenome | biome: subpolar coniferous forest; feature: holomictic lake; material: water; isolation source: holomictic Lake 227, 6 m depth | place: Canada: near Kenora, Ontario | collected...
CAATCATCCCTCCCGTTTAGAATATCCTCATATCTTCCGGCATGTAAAGAACTTATGGATATGACAACAATCAAAAATATTGCGCCTATCACTACCCTAATCGTATCCATGATACTGACTGCTTAAAATGCCAGGATTATAACAAAAGAGTTGGTTTTCTATATCACATTACTCAAATAAAACTCGCAAACCACTCAATTAAATCTTTGGTATTGCCCAAACCGTTAAGGCGGCGATCGACGGCATCCTGATTACCCCAAACCACTTCTACCCAATCCCCCCTTTCTACCTGGGATTTAATATCATTACAATAAAGCCCTTTATCACGTTGAACATAAAAGCCGTAGGTACGACAAGCCACCGGACGATGATCGTAAACCAGACAGGCTCCCGCCGACTGCTCAAGCATTGGGCAAACGATAGGACTTGCCGACTGATTTGCCAATGCGGCAACGCTTTGGCTTATTTCCAAAAGCTGTTGTGCTGGCAAGGCTGCCAATCCGTTACGAAGTAAATCCCATTCCATCGAAGTAAGTCGAGGAACTTCGGCGAGCCGTCGGCAACAGATGTCGCAACCCAAGCGGCATAACCAATCAGGATTATCTGCACGAATAGCGTTTACTCGCGTTTCAATATCTTCATGGAGCTGTGTCAACAAGTTCATTTCATGTCCAGTTATTAAGAGCACTATTCAAATTTATATTTTAAAAATGGTAAGATGAAGCTGAAATACCTTCAGGCACTATTATGGACATTTATGAAGAACATTCCAGAGAAATACAGAAAACCACCTAAGTTCTTTTTATTAGCCTGTGGCGTAATCACTATTTATAGCTTATTTGGATTTATTCTTATTCCATTATTTATAAAATGGAAGTTGCCTGAATTAATTCAACAAGAAACTGGCAGGCATATAAAGCTAGAAAACGTCCAATTGAACCCTTTTTTACTGTCTGCTAACCTTAAAGGATTTGAAATACAAGAACATAATAGCCAAGTCTTTGCCTCCTTTGAAAATTTTGATATCGAGATCAATGCGCTGCAATCGCTTAAACAATCAGCTTTGGTCTTCGACAAAGTTTGGCTAAATAAACTGTTTATACATATCGCTAAACAAAAAGACGGGGGGTTCAATTTTAACGATCTAGTCAAATCCAAAAAAGCTGAAAAACAACCCAATGAACCAAACAAGCTCTTTCCCTTGGTTATTTCAAAGTTATCCCTGACAGAAGGAAAACTAATATTTGAAGATCCGTTTTTAGCTAAGCCTGTAAAAGAAGACATACTTCCGGTTAATCTCGAAATCGAACATTTCAGCACCCACGCTGATCAGAAATCCCGGGGTACATTCTCTATGGCGCTTAATTCAGGAGGACAACTGGATTGGAGTGGTGAACTTGGCATTAATCCAATCTATTCTCAAGGAAAAATAAAACTCATCGATTTTAAGCTGGAAAGTCTTTCTGAACTGATATCACAAAATAAATTCCCCTTTGACTTAAAAGGCACCGCGATATTTGAGGCTGATTATGACATGAGTTATATTAAAAACAGCCTGCAATTTAACGCTAATAACACACAAGTCGAATTGCATGACATTAATCTGACCCAACTGAGCCCAAATAATGTTTCGTTTAAAATCCCATCTTTAGTATTTAAATCCAACTACAAAGCCAATTACGTAAATCATTCGCTAGATTTTACAAGCGGCCAAGGCCAACTCGATGTTAAGGGATTCGAATTATATGATAACAAACAACATAAACAGTTGGTCAAAATACCTTCCTTCGCATTACGAGAATTGGACATTAACACCAACAAACAGGACATTGGCATTGATTCATTGGCTGTCGATAATGCAAACATTATTGCTTGGCTAACTCAAGAGGGTCTCATTAATTACCAACCCCTATTTTTCAGCCCCACTTCAATTGAGCCCACTCATTCTACGCAAGTCCAATCCCAGTTGCCTGAACCTATAAAAGCGCCCTGGATAATTCATGTTAACAACATAGCTTTAGATAATCTCGGCATAGCATTTGAAGATAAATCTCTTAAGACACCCACATCCTTCAATGTAAAGCCCATCAACTTTAAGCTAAGCAAGTTCAGTACCCAAAAGAATATAAAGTTCCCTTTTCAGCTTAGCATTGGCATCAATAAAACGGGGTTGATCAATCTTGATGGTGATACTGTTATTGAACCATTGAATATCCAATCAACCATTGATATCAAAACAATTGCCTTAGATGACTTTCAATCCTATGTAGATAAATTCGCCCGACTTGACATCATTGACGGTAATTTGAATATCAATGGTAAAGCATCATTGAGCAGGACTGAAAATAATACGCTGGATATTAAATTTAATGGTGAGAGTGGAATTTCTAATTTAATCACCCGTGACCGGAAACTCTATAAAGACTTAGTCAAATGGAAAGAACTTACCCTAAAAAATATGGATATCGATTTATTATCAAACCGCTATACCGCCAAAGAGCTTGTTATCGATAAACCCTATGCCAGAGTTATCATCAGAAAAGACAAAACGATAAACTTTTCCGATATCTTCGTTAATGATGATAGCCAATCAGAAAGACCTGTTAAAACAAGTACTGTCAAACCAGATACTGAACAACCCAAACCTTATTTCAAACTTGATAAATTTCAGTTGACAGATGGCTCTTCTGATTTTGCCGACCTATCTCTAGTGCTGCCTTTTGCTGCAGAAATTCAAAACTTGAATGGAAGCGCCAGCGGCATTACTTCGGATCAAAAATCTGAAATAACAATAGGTTTAAAAGGAAACACTTACGACTTTTCACCGGTTGACATCAAGGGTTCTATCAGTCCCTATCGGGGCAATTACAATGTCGAAATGAATTTCCAAGGCATGTCTATGCCTTTTATATCTCCTTATATGGCCCAGTTTGCTGGTTATAAAATCGAAAAGGGCAAATTGAACTTAGGACTAGAATATAAGGTAGTTGATAAAAATTTAACTGCTTCCAATCATATTTTGATGGATCAATTTGAACTGGGTGAAAAGGTGGAAAACCCCAATGCAGTTTCATTACCTCTTGAACTCGCTATTGCACTGTTAAAAGATTCGAATGGCAAAATAAAAATTGATTTCCCCATTACTGGAAGCCTGGAAAATCCGGAGTTTAGTATTGGCAACCTTATTGGCGATGCCTTACTGAATCTCCTATCCAAAATTATCACTTCGCCTTTTAGCTCAATAGTATCGATGATAGGTAGCGAAGAAGACTTGAGCACCGTCAGCTTTTCTGCCGGTGATGCAACATTAAATCAGCAAGAAATGAATGAACTCGATAGTTTAGCCAAAGCCTTAAAAGATCGGCCTGACTTAAGTCTGGAAATTAAAGGTGCCGCTTATCAGGAACTGGATTGGCCAGCCATGTTAGAGGTTGCAGTAATGGATCAACTAAAAAAATCAAAAGCGGCTGAACTTAATAAGAATGGCAAAAAAATAACCCGAGCTGAATACATTGACCTTTCAGTTGATGATTACATACGCTTATTGGCGAAAGAGTTATCGGAAAAATTCCCCGCCCTAACAGAGCAATCACTTTTAGGTACGCCAAAATTGATTGCTCCCAAAGAAGGTGATATTTATGAAATTGCAAAACAGAAGCTTTTTTCTACCCTTAAACCCGATCAGGAGCGACTCAAGCACCTCGCCGCAGATCGAGCACAAACTGTCGCTCAATTTATTGTTCAGAAGGGGGGCATTGAAAATGATCGGGTATTTCTTCTTGATACAGTGATTGATCCTGACAGAGGCAAAAAAGAGATTGTTAGCCTATTGTCTCTGAAAACAACCCATTAAATTGAACGGTCTTCCCGCTTTTGTCTAACAGTTGGCTTGTTCTGTGTTAACCTAGTTTTAATGTAACGGATTTATGTTTTTATTTCATTCTGAAAAAGTTGTATGACCATTATCATTCTTGCTTTTTTGATTCTTATCAGCGGTGTTCTCGTCATGTCAGAAATGTCGATTGTAACAGCACGCAAGACGCGATTGCAGCAATGGAGCGAGAGGGGGCGCAAAGGTGCAGACAAGGCCCTCGCTCTTGCCAACAAACCAGCAAATTTTCTTTCTACTGTACAATTTGGCATCACGATTATTTCAATCCTCTGCGGCGCAATGGGCGAGTCCACCTTGTCTGAGCAAGTTGCTGATGAACTATCAAATATAACGTGGCTCAAGCCATACGCAGACCGATTAGCATTCTGGGTCCCAGTAACGGGAATAGCTATTTTCTCATTGATTCTCGGTGAATTAGTGCCCAAGCGCTTAGCACTTTTAAATCCAGAAGCTATCGCCAGTGCCATAGCACGCCCTATGGAGATTATTTCAGTTGTCGCATTTCCAATAGTAAGATTAACCAGTTTCGTCACTGATAGGGTACTTTGGCTCATCGGAGTCAGAACACCATTACACCCACCCATCACTGAAGAAGAAATCAACATACTCATGCAGCAAGGAGCCGAAGCAGGTGTGTTCGAAAAACACGAACAGGCGCTGGTCTCTCGTATTTTCAGACTAGATGATCAACCGATTAAAAGTATCATGACGCCTAGGGGTGAAATTGTATACTTCGATCTAACCGACTCATTCGAAACTAATCGCCAAAAACTTTTGAACAGCGGCCACTCGCGTTTCCTAATCTGCAAAAATGGGCTTAGTGAAACTATAGGTGTACTCCGAGCAAAATCAGTATTGGACGCCTTACTTCAGGGTGAATCTTTTGACTTCACTAGCGATGCAGTCAAGCCACTTTATGTGCCGGAAACCCTTAAGTTGATGGAACTACTAGAAGCATTTAAAAAACACCGTCAACATCTTGCTTTGGTGATTGATGAATACGGGGAGACGCAAGGTCTGGTAACAATAAACAATGTAATGGAATTATTGGTTGGTGATGTTGCCACCGTCGAAGACGAGTCACAACCAGAAATTGTCCAAAGAGAAGACGGATCATGGTTGGTAGATGGCAACATTCCAATCGAACGATTTAGAGAAGCAATGAAATTCGAATCCAAGCTACCTGGGGAGGATATTCAGGCCTACCGAACGCTGGGTGGTTTTGCAATGATGTGTTTAGGATGCGTACCAAAGATCGAAGATCAGTTCGTTAGTGGCAACCTTCGATTTGAGGTCGTTGATATGGACCAAAATCGTGTAGATAAACTTATCGTCTCCAAAATCGAAAAAAATTAATAGATCGAAAACACTGCCACACCTTAGACTGTTTTAATACCATTTATTGGAATTTCTCCGGAATATAACTGTTTGGCAAAGTCAGGAATCAATTGCTTTATATTCCTTTCATAACTGTTTTCCCATACTTCTTTGAGTTTATCCCTTGCCACTTCATTGATATATACTGTGCCTGTAGGCTCAATTAGCACCATGGCGGTGTCTTCATTACCTGTTATATCATTTTTATGTGTAGTAAGAGCGAACAGGTAGTCATCTTTATCTGCAATCAGACTTTCTAATAATTCATCCATTAGCTCTTCAAACTCGTACTCGAATAAAGCCTGCTCCATTTTTCCTTCATTGAGTAAGGCGTTTTCTAATACTTTTTTAAGCTCTCTTACCGTTATTTTCATAATGTTAAATCTAGTTAATTCGTTTTATGTATAAGCAATCGCTAGTTTTAATCAGTAAGGTTTTGACCTGTCCAATACGGAATAACTTTCGAAATACAGCAACATTGAAATTCAAGGAATATCGTTAATCAAACTACTTATACTGAACAAACCATTTATGAAAAAAACAAGATTGCCCTAATTTACCCACTCAACAAACCGCAATTCATCCGGAATTTTATGATGATTTTGAAAATTAATGGAGCCAATGACGAGATTCGAACTCGTGACCTATTCATTACGAATGAATTGCTCTACCAACTGAGCTACATCGGCTTTCTGCTTTGAGCTAAGTACTTTTTTGATCGATTCTTTTTAAAGTAGTATAGTTGCAGCCATAACCGTAGTGATAACAATTGAAACGTCCAACACTAACAAAAGCACTAATTATTTTATCAAGCAATTTTCTTTTAGTACGCTGCAATTCCGCACCGCATTTAGGACATGTATTACTCATATTAAAGTTAAGTCCTGTTATCATTATAACAATCAATAATGTAAACTCTATCTAAAAATTGTGAAAATATTGTGAAAACATAAGGTTTAGATTATTTTTTATGACGCACTTAACTACCTTAGTGTATTTATAATCAGGGATACTGCAAACAAGGCTTGGCGTGTAGTAAATTCATACATAACCACAATTGGTGGAAACTACGCTGCCTTTAACAATAATAGAGATACCCTTATGGGAAAGACGTTGATAGCTAAAGCAACGCAGTTTAGAGTAGATAAAATGGTTTGTAGCTAACCAGTTTCTGTTTGCTCCTGACGCATTTCTATCTGTTGCAAACAGAAGAACGTCAAGCAATGAAATGCATACGTTGGCTACAAACCTGGAACGCTGACTACATACAACAATACGATTACTGTAGGGCCGTCAGTATTTGCCCCATTCTTATCCTTATCTAGTGCACTTTGTGGCTCGAATAAGTAACCCAGTACCAACTAGAGTTCACTCATAAAATTCATAAGCCAATAAATTTAATAACACTTCTTGATTAATTTAACTAGCGAAATTTAGCATTGTCTCTTTGTTGTAAAAAGTGAATTAACTATTATTAATATATTGACTATATCTTTGGAAGATTTTAAAGTCATATACCTACGTTAAAAAACTAGAACCCAAAAAACGAATAAATACGGTAAGGACTTAACTATTATAACCATGTGAGAATAAAATGAAAAAACATCTACTATTGGCCACTCCGCTTCTAATCACTGCCTTTGTGGCAAATGCCGATAATCAAGAAAGATACGACACATATAAGCAAGCATTAGAAGTAGATTTAAACAATTGTACAGAATTTGCCGGTGTTGCTCCCATCAATGAAATCCAGGCTCGTGCTTTGGTACCCAGTAAATACAAGTTGGTCGTCAACGGCACTAAAGCCAGCTTAGTTGTCCGCGTTTCTGACTGTCAAGAGGTTAGCGTGAACGGACATCCCGGAAAACCTGGACGAGTTGCGCATATTGGTATCGAGCTGATATCACCGGACGGAACGGCAACCGATCCAAACACCTCCATTAATAATTACACACTATCTTATGCAAGCAATATTCCTGAATTAGTAGAAGGATTAGATCGATTTGCATTACCCGCAGTAAAAGCTCCGGAACTGGATTATGAATTCGCGCCGCCGAATGGTCCAAGCTTACTATATGCATCAGTTGCTCCGCTTGATCCGAATTCTCCTGCCTGGTTTTTGTATGGAACAGTTACTAATCCTACCATTCCTAGTCCGTTTTTGGCTAATTGGTGGTATCTTTCAAACTCTGGTCAAGTCAAAATGGCGACAACGTTTCCTAAAATCTATTTTGATTTTACGTCAACCGTCTCATTTTATACTTCATCAAAGAATATCATCGGCACATTAATTGGTGGAAATAGCATCAATAATTTTCCCGTGAGTTTTCGCGGTCAATATACATACGCACAAATGATAGTTACTCTAGAATAGAGCAACTTTTTTATATGCCTGAAATCGCATTAGGAGCAAATGTTTTTATTGATGATAGACAGAGGTTGCTTGTGGATTAAAACAGAGAAAGTTAGCGTGCGTCAAAAACTGTTATACCGGATGACATACCAAAACAGGGATCTTTTATCTTTGTGGGACACGATGATATATGATAGATTAATTCAATTGGTCGGGACGATAGGATTTGAACCTACTACCCCTTGTCCCCCAGAACAGTGAATTGACGTTTTTTAAGATTCAACACCATTCAAAATAAAAATATTTACCTATATATTTCATTAAGTTATTGATTCAAACGTTCATTGACGTACAATAAGATTCATTGAAATTCAGAATAAAAGTTATCCCATACGTTATCCCACAAACTATGACCTAACTCTTTGATTTTTGGCTTTCCAACCCCTTGTCGAAAAAACAAGTGAATCATAACGGAGTGAATAAATGGCTATCAACATAATCAAACCGCTGACTTTTTTGCATCTTAAGGCGACGGAATCAGAACAATTAATCAAAGACGGTGGCGGCTTATTTGTCCGTATAAGACCTATTACTAATGGGGGCGGTATCTCTTTCAGGGTGGCGTATCGGTTTGAGAAGAAACTCAAATGGGCAGATTTAGAAGCAAAGACATTACCCGAAGCAAGAACAGAGCGTGATACTTTTCAGGATGTACTTAAAACCGGTGTTGATCCTAAACTCGAAAGAAAGCTAGTTAAAGAACGAACAAAACAACAGCAGCGTGATGAACTGGAAGCGATAGCCAAACTTCAAGCGCGTATGACGGTCAGAGATTTATTTGTTAGCTGGTGTGAGACCGACTTAATTACCCGCAAAGATAAAGCCGAAGTGATCCGCATGTTTGAGAAGGATGTATTGCCAGACATTGGCGGTCTATTTGTTGAGGATGTTAAAAAAGGGCATATTGCTCAAATAATAGCCAAACTCAAAAAACGTGAAGTGATTTTCCTCGCTAGAAATCTTTTAAAACTTATTCGTCAAATGTTTCGTTTTGCGGTGACCAGTGACTTTATAGAATTTGATCCAACAGCAAGTCTAGGTATTACCAAAACGACTACAAAGCCAACTGAAAGAGATCGTACTTTAAGTGAGTTAGAGATTAGAGCGTTAGCGCGTCAACTACCTAATGCTAATTTATTAAAATCGACTGAGTGTGCAATATGGATTGCTCTTTCAACTGCGTGCAGGATTGGAGAGTTATCAAAGGCTAAGTTTTCAGATTTGGATATTGAAAATAGATGCTGGCAGATACCGAAGGAAAACAGCAAAAACAAAAAGGCTCACAAGATTTATTTATCTGACTTTGCACTTGAGCAATTTAAAATTCTAACGAGCTTTGCTACCAATGATGTTTGGCTGTTTCCTAACCGTGATGGATCAAGTCACGTATGTGAAAAATCTATCACAAAACAAGTGGGCGGTCGTCAAACAGAAAATATATTGAGTAATCGCTCAAAAGATAATCAGGCGTTAATTTTAACCGGTGGGAAATGGACTCCACACGACCTAAGAAGATCGGGTGCAACCATCATGGGTGACTTAGGTATTAATTCTGATGTTATCGACAAATGCTTGAACCATACCGAAGAAAATAAAATGAAGCGCAACTATCAATATCAAAAACTCGAAGATCAAAAGGCGCATGCTTGGCAGGTGTTAGGTGATCGGCTTAATTTGCTGGTGAATATGGATGCATCAAATGTTGTGTTGCTCCACAAAAGCAATTGATAGCGTTTAATAAGGCTTATTAAGATACAATATTTATTAATCCCAGATAAAAAGGCCGTACCATGAGCGCTATTATTTTTGACACCCTACAGTTTGCCAATAAGCTCAAGTCCGTGGGCTTTACGGATGAACAGGCGCAAGTAATAACCGAACTCCAGCGCACCGCAACCGACAACACGTTACAGCAAGCAAGGCATGATTACCACCTAGATGATGTTGCCACCAAGCGAGACCTGAAAGAAATGGAAACGGCACTAAAGCACGACCTAGAAAAAGTTGAAATTAAAATAGAGTTGTTAAGGGCTGATACTGGGCGCTTGATTGCTGAAAGCAGAGCCGACTTGACCCGCTGGATTATTGGCGCCGGCTTCCTGCAAACCACTTTGATTATTGGCGTACTGCTAAAAATATCACATCTGATTTAATCAATAAAAGCAATTGATAACTCCTTAGGCAATAGAGTTTAAAAAGATTGGATAAGTTATTCTATCCGTGGAACACATATGTTCCACGGAGTTATTTTTTTATACTTTTCATTGTATTTCAATAAATTAAATAATTTTGACTTAGAAAAAACGTCTAAATAAAAGTATTTGTGAGTTTTTCAAAAAACTGTATATATTAGGTAACCATGATTAATAAGCACTGGAGTGCATCAACATGGTTCAACCTGAAAAAGCTCTAAAACCTCAATACCTTTTAACCCCTCAAGCGCCACAATTACCAGAGACCGGATTTATAAGAATCTGGCAAATTGTCGGCGATAAGAAAAGAAATATCCCAGCATTAATCCCAATAGGTAGAACGTCATTTTTAAATGGCGTGAAGTCGGGCAAGTTTCCCAAGCCTGTTAAATTGGGTGAGCGCATGACAGCATGGAGAGTTGGAGATATTCGCGCACTGATTGAATCAATGGGCGTTTAATAGTCATGGACAAATTAGGCACTACCCACGAGGCGAACGTGGGCAGCAAGAACAAACAGCAAGATCATTTTACCTTATCAACACTTAAAGCCAAGCTGATTAAATTATCTGAGTGGGCGCGTTTAATAGGTGGCTTATTATGGTAAATGAGCAGATTAATCAATTATGTGATGCTGGCTTGTATCTGGTAGCGATACCACCGGATAAACACGGCAACCCAACAAAAGCACCTATTTCTACAGGTTGGAATAAGCCACGAAGCGCAACTAATCCAAACGGGTATAGTAATCATGCAAATGATTTTAAAGCGTGTGAGGGGGTTAATTTTGGCTTGTACCATGCCGATTCAAATACCATGGCTTTTGATATTGATGATATGGAGCTTACAAGGCGAATATTTGAGGATATAACCAACACGCTATTAGCAGACTGGTTAGAAGATGATTTAAGGCTTGAAATTAAAAGCCCCAAAGCCAACAGGGGGAAATTGATTTTTAAAGTACCCCCTAATTTTAACGCTAGTCTAAAACAGCTTAAATATAAAAATCCATCGACACAGAAAGATGAAATGGTTTTTGAATTACGCGCGGGAAATTGCCAAGACGTAATTCATGGGAGTCACCCGGAAGGCGGCTTATATCAGTTAATCGGAAACCCGAAAGCAATACCAGAAGCCCCACCAATATTATTGGACATGCTGGAACATTGGGTCGATTGGAAGCCTGTTTTTAATAGTGCTTTAGGCATTACAGAACCGCCAAAATACAAGCCTTATACGCCACTACAAGGCGAAAATATTAACGGTTATCGATGCCCTATAAACGAATTTAACCAGGCTCATGCTGTATCTGATGTGCTTATTCGTAATGGCTATAAACAAACCGGAAAGGATAGATTCATTAGGCCCAATTCCAGCTCAAAAGCCCCCGCCGTGGCGATAATGCGAAACTGTGCCGATGGTAGAGAAAGAGCTTTTTCTCATGGTGGTGATGCCCTAAATGATGGTTATGCACACGATGCTTTTGATTGTATGCGATTACTTGAATATGGGGGTGTTTGGTAAATGGGCGCCCTCAATTGGAATGAAGAAATAACCAAGCACAATCAACGATTATTTAAGGAGCATGAAGCCAAACAGAAAAAGCAATCAAATAAACCTGATTGGAATGGCGATATAGAAAGCCTTTTTAACGATATTGTTTTAACTCAAGAGCACGTAGACAAAATGGCTAATACTCGCTTTTTAATACCCAATATTATTGCACAAGGACATATTACAGTTTATGCAGCCCCCGCCAATGGGGGAAAATCAGCATTATTCAGATATTTTTGTGAAATTCTTGGCAATGATGGAATGAAGGTTTTTTATGTGAATGTTGACGCAGGGCCAGGCGATTTAAAAAAACATTATGCCCATGCCAAAACTCACAACTATAGAGTTATTGCGCCTGATGCTTGTGAGGGAAAGTCTGCCGATGATGTGACAGAGCTACTTCGAACCATTGCTGATGGTGGTGCCCAATGTGGTGAATATGTTTTTATATTGGACACTCTAAAAAAGTTTACGGATGTGATTAACAAAACCAAAGCGAAAGAATTTTATAAATTGTTACGAAAGCTAACGGTACAAGGTGCAACTATCTGTTTATTGGGGCATTGCAACAAGTACAAAGACGAAGACGGCAAGCATATTTATGAAGGAACAGCCGACTTAAGGAACGATATTGATAACCTGATTTATTTAGATAGTTTTCTTAATGAACAGACAAATATTCTGGAAGTCACCACGAGGCCCGACAAGGTAAGAGCTGAATTTAACCCCGTATCATTCAATATTGATAAAAACAACGGCCTGAAAGTTACCATGACCGACAAGATTATTAATATTTTACCCGATGAGGATAGAGAGATTATAGACCTAGCCAAGCTTGCTATAGTCGATGGGAACGAAAGCCAAACAGATATTATTAATTACATTAAAGAGCGGCTCAATGGAATCGGTGATAAAAAGATAAAAAGCAAATTGAAGTTTTACAGCACAGGCCCACGAGCAGAATTAAAAGCAACTAATACCGGATATGGCAGGGGCTTAAAATATGAATGTGTTTAGGGTGATTTTTCAATGTGCCCAAAGTGCCCTTTTTTATTCCTAAATGCCCAATGTTAAAAATAAATAGTGCACCCCCATAAATTAACACTTAGGGTATTTAGGGCATATAGGGAACTTAGGGCCAGTAGAAGGAATGGCGCGGCCTGCAGAGGTTTGATATTTTCAAAAATGGATATTTTAGCGTTTCAATGTGCCCTAAATGCCCTAAAAGGGGGGCGGCTTTGTTTTTAATGCAAAAACGAGCATAAGACCGGTTAAAATACCTAAAACAAGCAGGATATAAACAGATGAAAGAATCAACTAAATTTAAAGCCGGAATTAGTGGCAACCCAGCCGGAAGGCCAAAAGATAAGACAGCAGCAACTTTATTAAGAAAGTCCATAATCGATGATATGCCGGAAATTATCTTAACCCTGATTAAACAGGCTAAAGACGGTGATACAGCGGCGGCAAAAATATTGCTTGATAGATGTTGTCCAGCACTCAAACCACAAGCCATGACTATTAATATACCTGTAAATGGAACACTGGCCGAACAGGGCAATGAAATAATAAGGGCCACTCTATCAGGGCTTATACCGCCGGACATTGGAGCGCAATTAATAACAGCTCTAGCGGCACAGTCAAAGATTATTGAAGTTGATGAGCTAACACAAAGAATTGAAGCCCTTGAGGGTAAGAAATGAGTATTAAGACTAGACTGGAAAAATTAGAGAGTAAGATTGATTTAAACCCGCTAGCTAACATGACACCCGAGCAAATGAAAATAAGGCTTAAGGAGCTAACGGAAAAAAGCAAAGCGTTTGGGTGTCCAGATTGCCAAGATTGTATTAATCCTGAATTATGTAAAAGAATTGAAAAATTAGAAGGTACGTTATGAGTAATATAAAACAGCGTTTAATAAAACTAGAGTCATTTATTAATATCGAAACCAAGCCGTTAAAGCTTGCGCCCACGC
>SESB01001805.1_pt1 | contig 13387 bp, 11 predicted proteins | sample 3171441 | NCBI WGS metagenome assembly SESB01 (sample SAMN06051867, study PRJNA518727) | freshwater metagenome | biome: subpolar coniferous forest; feature: holomictic lake; material: water; isolation source: holomictic Lake 227, 6 m depth | place: Canada: near Kenora, Ontario | collected...
AAGACGTGAGCAACAGATCCATATCATCCTGATCGGCTTCGGCGTGGTTGGTGTAACAAATATCGCAACCCATCGGCAGACCCAATAATTTACCGCAGAAATGATCTTCCAGACCGGCGCGGATAATCTGCTTGCCGTTGTAAAGATATTCCGGGCCTATAAAACCAACCACCGTATTAACCAACAACGGTTTAAATTTACGGGCGACGGCATAAGCCCTGGTTTCACTGGTTTGCTGATCCAAGCCTTCATGAGCATTGGCCGACAACGCACTGCCTTGTCCCGTTTCAAAATACATACAATTATCGCCCAACGATCCTCGCCCCAATTCAAGCGCGGCGCAGTGGGCTTCTTGCAGTAGATTCAGATTGATGCCAAAGCTGTCATTGGCTTTTTGGGTACCGGCAATGGATTGAAAAACCAAATCAACCGGTGCGCCTTGTGCCATGGCTTTTAAGGTAGTGGTCACATGGGCCAACACGCATGATTGGGTCGGAATTTGATAACGTTCAATCACATCATTCAGGATGTGCAGTAAACGTAAGGTTGCTTCCAAATTGTCAGAGGCGGGATTAATGCCAATGACAGCGTCGCCGCAACCATACAGCAAACCATCCAAAAGACTGGCAGCAACACCGGCGGGATTATCGGTAGGATGATTGGGTTGCAAGCGTGTAGACAAACGGTTTTCCAGGCCAATAGTGCCGCGAAAACGGGTAATCACCCGGCATTTTTTGGCAACCAAAATCAAATCCTGAAGTCGCATAATTTTGGATACAGCCGCCACCATTTCCGGTGTCAAGCCAGGGGCGAGAGCCGTTAATGTTTCTGTGTCGGCCTGATCGGACAATAACCAGTTACGAAAGTCACCTACCGTAAGATGACTGACGGCCGCAAACGCCACACTATCATGCTCATCAATGATCAGGCGCGTAACCTCATCCTGTTCATAAGGCACCAGTGCTTCATTAAGAAACTGTTTTAACGGGACATCAGCCAGCACCCATTGCGCGGCGACTCGCTCACGATTATTGTCAGCCGCGACACCCGCCAAATAATCGCCCGAACGAGACGGTGACGCCTTAGCCATTAGATTGCGCAGGGTTTTAAAATCGTAGGTCAGACGGGTTGTGCGGCATTTATACATGTGACTTATCCTGAACTATGTGGAATACTCAAGATAACATGACATTATTAAGACAACGTTACAGATCGCTAGTGTGGATTAATCTATCATCTTATATTTTGTTGCGCTATGTGAACGCATCATTCTGGTTACGCTGGTTGTCCGGCTGCTTATCGAAAATAGTTACGCAAAATAATCGGTAGCGCCAAACCAATCTACCGTATTTTCATTGGCTGGTACTGATTTTTCAGTAACCAACTCGTCAAGGACATATTCCAGTCCATAAAAATCACCATTATCAAAAGCCTGATTCATAAATGCGACAATATTACCGGGTGCCTCTAAATTTTGATTAATCATCTTGTACCTTCCTGTTTTTGCTGACTGATACGCAGCAATAATTTCTGTAATGCTGCCTAAAATAAGCTTTGTTTACTGAACAGGAGCTGAAAGTAGTCGTTTATAGTGCTTAAAATGCCGTTTCTTAAGAAGTCAAACGTGACTATCAAGTATTATACCCATTGGTTATCACGGGTTTCGCGCATCAGGTAGACGGCAAGCAGACTGATGGCGGCCGCCAATGAGACATAGCCGCCAACCCAGGACAGTCCGCCCTCGGTGACCAATCGTTGCGCAATATACGGTGCAAACGAGGCACCCAGTATGCCGCCCAAGTTATAGGCAGTTCCGGCACCGGTATAGCGTAATGCAGGGGGAAATAGTTCGGGTAGCAAGGCACCCATGGGCGCGAAAGTGGCACCCATTACAAATAATTCCAAAGACAAAAAAGCGGTAATCAGCAACGGTGAACCACTTTCCAGCATCGGTTGTAAAGCGAACCCTGACAGAAATGCGGCGCTACCTGCGACAAGTAAAACCGGTCGTCGTCCAAAACGATCACCTGCCCACGCAGATAGCGGCGTGGCGGCAGCCATAAACAGCACAGCCACACTCAACATGCCAAGAAATTGCTGACGTGAAATGTGTAAAGTAATGGTGCCATAACTCAAAGGAAACACCGTTGAGATATAGAATAGCGCATAGCACACCACCATCGCCATCGCACCCAGCACCAGCGGAGCGCAATGATGCTTTACTATTTCTTTTAGTGGAAAGACTACCCGTTGGTGCTGTTTCAATAGGTTGGTAAATACCGGCGTTTCGGCTATTGCCAGTCGTACATACAAACCGATCATCACCAGTACCGAGCTGGCAAGAAACGGGAGTCGCCAACCCCAGTCTTTAAAGGTTTGTTCAGTCAAAAAATAAGCCGGCAGCAAAAAACTGCCGGTCGCAAAAAGAAACCCGATGGGTGGCCCCAATTGAGGAAACATGCCGTACCAACCCCGCTTGCCAGCCGGTGCATTTTCGGTTGCCAACAGTGCCGCACCGCCCCATTCTCCCCCCAAACCTATACCTTGGCCAAAGCGCAGCAAACACAATAAAGCGGGTGCCCACGCCCCAATAGCCTCATAACCTGGCAACACACCAATCAATGTAGTCGAGATGCCCATTACCAACAGTGATGCGACCAAGGTTGTTTTGCGTCCGATGCGGTCACCAAAATGTCCAAACAGCGCCGCGCCCAAAGGTCGGGTAAGAAAAGCCACGGCAAAGGTAAGAAAGGCACTCAGTGCTTGAGTAGTCGGGTTGCCGCCAGGAAAAAATACCGGACCAATAACCAACGCCGCCGCCATGCCATAGATATAAAAATCATAAAACTCAATAGCAGTACCAATAAAACTGGCTAAGGCAATGCGCGTAACGGAGGGGACGGTGGTGGTTTTTGGCAATGTTGAACCTGCTGCTTTATGTTTTTGATTAGTTTATTTAAACACATACGTTGAGCAGTGACACAACGGAAAATCAAAATTACACTGAATTGCCCTACCACCTTAAAACCACAATTTTTATCTAATTATCCAGCCTTTAACCTTATCGTCATCAAAGATCATTAAAATATCTTGCAGACTGTAAACGATAAAGTGTAATCTGCACGACAGGTTAAAAGAAGTAATAAAAATACCTGACTATACTTAACCGATCACAACTTATGTATTTTTAAATGACTCTCCCTTTCGCAGAGAAAAAAAGGATTATAAGCGGTAAGCAGGGCATTTAAACAAGAACACACCAACACTAAAACCATTAATGAATATAACCGGAAAGGAGCTGGCAGGGAAATATTGGCAATCCTCTTTTTCAGTTATATTTAATGACAGGTATAATACCCTTAGATTTAATAACCCTTAACCACGAGAAGTAAAACCATGTCTAAATTTCCAATAGATCTTGGCGCTTATCAGCGCATTACCCTTGATCCAAGTATTGACACACTGACTACCGAACAAAGAGACAGTCTTAAAGCCAACATTCAGCTTTGTCGCGATGCAATTGTTTTCTTTACCGCTACCGGTGCTGCAAGAGGCGTTGGCGGTCATACGGGTGGCCCTTACGATACTGTGCCTGAAGTCATGATTATGGACGCTTTGTTTCGTGGTTCAGAAGATGCCTTCGTACCTATCTTTTTTGATGAAGCCGGACACCGTGTAGCGACTCAATATCTGATGTCCACGCTAAATGGCGATCTTCCTGCTGAACGCCTGATGGAATACCGTGCGGCTCACTCTCATTTACCGGGCCATCCTGAACTGGGCTTTACACCCGGTGTAAAATTTAGCTCGGGACGTTTGGGACACATGTGGCCCTACGTCAATGGCGTAGCGATTGCTAATCCAACCAAAACACTATTTTGTTTGGGTTCTGACGGCTCACAACAAGAAGGTAACGACGCGGAAGCGGCACGTCTGGCCGTGGCTCAACAGCTGAATGTCAAGTTGATTATCGATGATAACAACGTCACTATTGCCGGTCATCCATCACATTACCTGCCCGGTTGCACAACGGCTAAAACCTTGGCCGGTCAAGGCGTCACCGTATTGGAAGGCGACGGCGAAGATCTTGATGATTTGTATAAACGTATCTGTATCGCCGTCAACACCGATGGTCCGGTTGCTGTTATCAATCATCGCCTAATGTGCCCCGGTATTGTTGGTCTGGAAGGTTTAACTCACGGCCATGACGTTATTTCTGTAAAAGTAGCCCTTGAATATCTGGAATCTCGCGGTCAACAAGCGGCTGCCGATCACCTTAAAGAAATCAAGGCACCTAAAAATGATGCCGTATTCTTGGGTTCAAGTGATCGTTGGGATGCCAACCGTAACGTTTTTGGTGATGCTGCCGTTGAAATTATGGGTCGCTTGAGTGAAGCCGAACGTATCGATAAAATTCGTGTTGTCGACAGCGATCTTGAAGGTTCTTGTGGCCTGTTCAAAATTCATGCAGCTTTCCCGGAAACCTTTATCTCTTCCGGTATCATGGAACGCGGTAACTTTTCTGCAGCGGCAGGTTTTGGTATGGAAGCAGGCAAACAAGGTATTTTTGGTACTTTTAGTGCGTTCCTGGAAATGCTGCTGTCTGAAATCACCATGGCACGTTTGAACAATTCCAACGTACTGAGTCATTTCTCTCATGCCGGTATCGATGACATGGCTGACAACACCTGCCATTTTGGTCTGAACAATATGTTCGCCGACAATGGCTTGAGTGACGGTTATGCGACCAACCTTTACTTTCCGGCTGATCCGCTGCAAATGAAAGCTTGTATGGAAACCATTTTCTTTAATCCCGGCCTGCGTTTTGTTTTCTCAACCCGTTCTAAAGTACCGACTATTTTAAATACCGCCGGCGAAGACTACTTTGGTGGTGACTATAAATTTGTCTCCGGCAAAGATGAAGTGATTCGTGAAGGAACTCATGGTTACATTGTCAGCTTTGGTGAATCCTTGTATCGGGCATTGGATGCCGTAGAACGTCTGAAACTGGAAGGTATTGACGTTGGCTTGATCAACAAGGCCACCCTGAATGTTATCGATGAAGACATGATGGCAAAAATTGGTAATTCACCAATGGTATTGGTTGTTGAATCCTTTAACCGCAAGTCTGGTTTGGGTAGTCGTTTTGGCTCATGGTTACTGGAACGTGGCCTGACGCCAAAATACGCGCATCTTGCCACTTATAAAGAAGGTTGTGGCGGTCTATGGGAACAATTCCCGCATCAAGGTATTGATCCAGCGGGCATTATCGCTAAAACAAAAGAGCTGTTAAAAGTTTAGGTTTGGCTAACCCTTTATAAAAAGATATTTCAAATGTCGCCCCTCTTGAATCATTTTGATACTTTGAGGGGAAAATAATAAAAAGCCCTTGTCTTATGGCAAGGGCTTTTTTATTGACCAAAATTTCGTATATGAAAGTAAGTAGCCTATCAATATAGCTTTTTTTCCGATTACTTGCCTTTGCCAATACCGAACTGCGACGCGTGCATACCCACCAGTCGGCTAATCATTATCGCCAAATAAAGCTGGCCAGTAATAGCTTCAAAAATAGAGAGTGCCCGGGCCGCTCGGGTCATGGCAAGAATATCTCCGTAACCCACCGTGGTTAGAGTTACGAAACTGTAATAGTTAAAATCAACCAAATCATCAGTCGAATTTTCAACGATATTGAAAGAACCGGGATGAAAGCTTTCCAGAAAAAAATAGCCATAAGCCCATATCATTCCGAGCAGGATATAAGCGCATGCAGCGGCCATGATCAAGTCTAGCGTGACTTCATTTTCCATTTCGATATGTGTCCAGATCATGATTAACATGTGAACAAGAAAAATTGCGCCCAGCCCCAGTTTAATTTTATCGACAGCCGGAAGTGGCAACAGGTAATGGAGTGCACTAAAAATTATGATGGCACTAACGAGTAGCAAGGAAATTCGCAGTTGCCTGGGTTGTCCAGTAAGCGCATGAAGACCCGACATCAACGCACAGGCAAAGAATAAATCTGTGCTTACATTCACCCAGACACGTGCGCCAATCCACTCATTTAATAGTGGGCGCACACCAATCATCATCATAAGTGACAATAAAAGAAATCGAAATCGGCCAATCTCATGCCTGCCGATATGAACTGTTGATATTTTACTCATGATTTAAGCCTGATCGATACCGATCCGGGTTTGCAACCTCAACCGAAACATTTGAATACTTTAACAGGTTTTAAAATGTGCGTGACGGGATTATAAGCCGCATCACACTTCAGTTTTAATCGTACCGATTGAAGAATTTTAAAAGACTATCAGCGCGAAAAATTGACATTTTTTCTTCATAAAAGATTATTAACTGACTGTTTGGAAGCGTGGGTTTTTAGTGATTGCCCCAATCTACCCAACCCATTTGGGCGGAAACCAGCACAATAATACCAAAAGCGATGCGATACCAAGCAAACACGGTAAAATCGTGTCGGCTAATAAAACGTATCAATCCGCGTACGGCAAAAAATGCGCTAAAAAACGATACTGTGCCGCCAACGGCAAACAAGGCAATATCATCAACACTGAACAAATCGCGATTCTTGTAAACATCGTACAAGGTTGCAGCAAACATGGTTGGAATGGCAAGGAAGAAAGAAAACTCGGTTGCTGCACGGCGCGACAGGCCAAAAAACAACCCGCCGATAATGGTTGCGCCTGAACGTGAAGTACCGGGAATCATAGCCAACGCTTGCGCAAAACCGACTTTTAAGGCATCACGCCAAGTCATATCATCGACCGCTTCAGCATGAACAATATGCTCACGACGCTCTGCCCACAAAATCAAAAAACCGCCGATTATAAATGCGGACGCAACCACAATAGGGTTAAACAGATAATGTTTAATTTGTTTTAAAAACAAAAATCCCAATATGGCCGCCGGCATAAACGCAACCATCAGGTTGACCGCCAAGCGCTGGGACAGCGACTCAGACGTTAGGCTGCTCACGGTATGAGCCAGTCGTGCACGATATTCCCAAACTACCGCCAGTATCGCGGCAAACTGAATTGCAATTTCAAACACTTTGCCTTTGTCGTCGTTAAAGCCGAGCAATTGTCCGACCAGAATCAAATGACCCGTAGACGAGACCGGAAGAAATTCGGTCAAGCCCTCAACGAGGCCGAGAATTATTGCATGTATCAACAATGTAGTATCAGCCATATATCGATTTTTTTAATGTTTTGAACGATAAAAATCACGTCACATTTGCGTTTAAAAATGTGACAATAAGTGTGTTTTATATATCTAAAGCGTAACAGCGCTTTGAACCCCGTCACTCACATTTTGTAAGCGGTTAAACGTTTCAAACGTCTCGACCCGGGTTACAAACCCCGACCGGCATCGGTAAAAAATAATTTTAAAGGGTAGCGCGAAATTACTTTCTCAGCTTTTAACGCTTCATCGAATCAAAAAATTCAGCGTTGGTATTAAAGTCTTTAAGCTTGCCCAGCAAAAATTCTGAAGCAGCGGTTTCATCCATTGGTTGCAAAATTTTGCGCAAAATCCAGGTTTTTTGCAGAGTATCGGGATCAACCAAATATTCTTCGCGACGCGTTCCGGAACGATTAATGTTTATTGCGGGATAAATTCTTTTTTCAGCAATTTTTCGATCCAGATGCAACTCCATGTTGCCGGTACCTTTAAATTCTTCATAGATAACTTCATCCATTCTTGAACCGGTATCGACCAATGCGGTGGCTATAATGGTTAAACTGCCCCCTTCTTCGATATTTCTTGCCGCGCCAAAAAAGCGTTTTGGTTTTTCCAAAGCATTGGCATCAACACCACCCGTTAATATCTTACCCGAAGAAGGCACGACGGTATTATAAGCTCTGGCCAGTCGGGTAATCGAGTCTAACAAAATAACTACATCGTGTTTATGCTCAACCAGACGCCGCGCTTTTTCGATAACCATTTCTGCAACCTGTACATGACGGGTTGCCGGTTCATCAAAGGTACTGGAGATAACTTCGCCGCGAACACAGCGCTCCATTTCCGTGACTTCTTCAGGGCGCTCATCGATTAACAGTACAATCAGATAACATTCCGGATTTTGTTCGGCGATGGCTTGTGCCAGACTTTGCAAGATCATGGTTTTACCGGCTTTTGGCGGTGACACAATTAAGCCACGCTGACCTTTACCGATGGGAGCGATTAAATCTATTATCCGTCCGGTTAAATCTTCACTGGTACCGTTGCCTTGCTCAAGAACAAACCGTTGCTTGGCAAACAGGGGTGTCAGATTTGAGAAGGTAATTTTATTTTTGGTATTTTCGGGCGGTTCAAAATTGATTTGATCAACTTTGAGCATTGCAAAATAACGTTCGTTATCTTTTGGCGGCCTGATCTTTCCGCTTATGGTATCGCCTGTTTTTAATGAAAATCGTCTGATTTGACTGGGGGATACATAAATATCGTCTGGACCTGCCAAATACGAGCAGCCCGGCGTACGTAAAAAACCAAAACCATCCTGCAAAATTTCCAGAACACCATCACCGGAAATATCATCTCCGGCTTTTGCCTGTTTTTTCAGGATGGCAAAAATCAAATCCTGCTTACGCGATCGGGCAACATTTTCAAGCCCAAGGGACTCGGCGATTTCAATAACTTCACTTATTTGTTTTAGTTTTAACTCGGTAAGATTCATAAAAAAGGTAACTCGAAGAAATGTAGTTAGGGTGTAAACCGTAACGACCGGGATAGGATTTAAAATTCAGGGGTAATTTATCGGACGATATGATTGAGCGCACGAGGCTATCGCACAGCGCAAGTATAGCTGAAGTATTCAGATCCGTCCAACTTTTGTGACAGATCTGAATAAGGGAGGCATGTTTAAATGTTGCTATCAATAAACTTGGCAAGCTCTGATTTTGTCAAAGCACCGACTTTAGTAGCTTCCACTTCGCCATCCTTAAATAGCATCAGTGTTGGAATACCGCGCACACCGTAGTGTTGTGGTGTCTGTGGATTTTCATCTATATTTATTTTAACAACAGTCAATTTACCTGCATACTCTTCGGCAATAGCATCCAGAACCGGTGCAATCATTTTGCAAGGTCCGCACCATTCAGCCCAATAATCAACCAGTACGGGACCGTTAGCTTTAATGACAGTTTCGTTAAATTCACCATCGCTCACATGAAGGACTGAATCGCTCACACTATTTCTCCAAATATTAAAAGTTAAAACTATATGAGGGATAGCGCTTCTAGTCAATCAATTTTAACCAATTTGATTTTTACGTTATGCTATGGCTCTATGAATACTACCCATTTAACTCAAACCCGCTTCAGCAATCTTGAATTGTCTGACCCTATCCTGCACGGATTAAACGATGCAGGTTTTAATTATTGCACGCCCATTCAGGATAAAGCCTTACCCTTATTGTTGCGGGGCAAGGATATTGCAGGCCAGGCACAAACGGGGACGGGTAAAACCGCCACTTTTTTGTTGGCTGCTTTTCAGCACTTAATCAATGATAATGGCGGCAATAAGTTAGAAGATATGCCGCCAGCGTGTGAAGATGAGCCAGGCACCGAGGAGTCGGGCAGTGTAATGAAAGCACCGCAGAAAATAGTCGCAAAAAGCGGGCCTGTTAAAAATCCCAGAGCCATTATTCTGGCACCAACCCGCGAACTGGCCATTCAAATCCATAAAGATGCCGTCCTGTTGGGCAAACATCTTAATTTGAAATTTGCCCTGATTTACGGCGGCACTGACTATCAACTACAACTGGATACCATAAAATCCAATATTGATATTATCATCGGCACGCCGGGCCGTATTATTGACTTTTACCGGCAAAACGCCTTCACTCTGGATAATGTGCAAGTGACAGTGATGGATGAAGCCGACCGCATGTTTGATTTGGGTTTCATAAAAGACATACGTTATTTACTGAGGCGTATGCCCCCGCCTGAACAGCGTTTAAATATGCTGTTTTCAGCGACGCTATCCTATAAAGTGACCGAACTGGCTTATGAACACATGAATAATCCGGTGTTGATCCGCATCGAAAGCGAAGAAGTCACCTCTAAAGCCATCCGGCAATGCGCCTATTGTCCGGCTAACGAACAAAAAATCCCATTATTGGTCGGTTTGTTGAACCACTACCAACCGCAACGCAGCATTATTTTTGTCAATACCAAACGCTGTGCCGAGCAACTGGATGACACGCTTAACGCCAATGGCTATAAAACTGCGGCCCTCAGTGGGGACGTGCCGCAAGAAAAACGCCAGCAACTGTTGAAAGATTTTCAGGACAACAAAATCACCCTGTTGATCGCCACCGATGTTGCCGCCCGGGGCCTTCATATTCCTGACGTCTCCCATATCATTAATTATGATTTACCGCAGGATGTGGAAGACTATGTCCATAGAATCGGCAGGACTGCGCGTTTTGGCGCCAGCGGCGAGGCAATCAGCTTTATCTGTGAGCATTATGCCTATTCAATGCCGGATATTGAAGAATTTATTGGTCAAAAAATCCCCGTTATAGCCATCACTGCTGATCTTTTAGCTGATGTTATAACACCCGCCAGAAGACCTGCGAAGCCTAAAACCGATTATCCGGGCAAGCGACCTAACCAGGGTGGAAGCCGCAAACCTACAGTCCGCTCATAAGCTCCCGGAAATCCTCAATAGACGGATAATCGGCCACGACTTTTTTAGGTTGCCTGCTATCGGGTTTAGTCACGGAAATTAAATGCGCAATACCAAACAAACGGGCTGAATTCAAGACTGCCAGACTATCGTCAATCAACACCGTGGTGCTTTTATCGAACGGTTGCTGTTGCTGCAAAAGCGGCCAAAATTCGGCGCGTTCTTTAGGAAAACCCAAATCATGGGAGCTGATAATGCCATCGAAAAACGGCTGCAAGCAGGTTTTTTCCATTTTTAAACCCAAGCTATCTCGATGCGCATTGGTGACCAGCAGAACCCGCTGTGAGGATTGCTGAAGTTTTTCCAAAAATTCAGTGACGTGCGGTAATACGGCAATTAACCCGGAAATTTCAGCTTTTAATGCAGCAATATCCAACTTTAAAACCTCACTCCAGTAATCCAGACAATACCATTCCAGCGTCCCTTCCATGCTTTTAAACTGCGGTTCTAATACTTGTTTTGCAGAGTCTAGGCTTAAGTGTTTTTGCTGTGCATATTTTAACGGCACAAACTCTTTCCAAAAATGATTATCAAAGTTCAAATCCAGTAAAGTACCATCCATGTCCAGTAAAACTGTATCAATTTTTTTCCAATCAATCATCATAGTGGGTTATATTTGTCGAAAATAATTACCCTTAAAATAGCACAATGTCTGACAAACCAATCATTCTAAACAAAACGACTATCGCTAAAAGCCGTTTATTCCGCATAGAATCACTGGATATACAATTTAGCAATGGCGAACTACGCAATTATGAACGCCTGGCTCGCGGAAATCCCGGCGGCGCTGTATTGATTGTACCTATGCTGGATAATGAAACGGTGTTATTGATTAGAGAATATTCTGCCGGTGTACACCGTTATGAAATAGGCTTACCCAAAGGCAAAACCGATGCAGGTGAATCATTTTTAGAGGCCGCCAACAGGGAACTTAAAGAGGAAGTCGGTTTTGGTGCCAGAAAGCTGCATCACTTAAGTTCTTTCTCCCTGGCACCCTCTTATTTGGAACATATTACAGAAATAGTCATCGCTCAAGATTTGTACGCAGAAAAACTGGCGGGTGATGAGCCGGAAGAACTGGAAGTTATTCCCTGGAAAATAAACAATATCAACGGGTTAATTGCTACAGGCACCTGTACTGAAGCCCGCTCAATCGCAGCATTGTTTATGACCCTGGAATATCTTAAAACCTTACAACTCTAAAAACGACATCTTGACTACCCGCTTAAAACGAGACAGATACCATCCCTTGAAGGGATGGTAGATGTAAAATCGTCCCGCTTTAAATGGGTTGCTTAAATAGAGGTTTCCTCGCAGCCAAAATGATTTTGATAATCTTCCATGGAGCGCCTAATCACTTCATGGGCTTCTTCACGTCCATAAACATTGGTTATTTCGCAAATACTCTTTTCACTGGGAAGATGCTTGTAAGTCAAAAAATAATGTTTAAGACGATTGATATAAGACTCGGGGCAATCTGACACATCATTCCATTGCCGATAAAATTCGTCCCCTTTCATCACCGCAATTATTTTATCATCGGCTTCGCCGCCATCCAGCAAACGAAAACCGCCAATTGGAATTGCCTGTAATAAAATATCACCATGGGTTACGCTGCGTTCACTTAAAACACAAATATCCAACGGATCGCCATCGCCTTTGGCAACTTTTTTTCCTGATTTAAGTGCCGCATATTCAGCGATTCTTTCGGCGCAATAAGTTTGTGGAATAAAACCATAAAGCGTGGGAATCATATTGGAAAACTTTTGTGGGCGGTCTATTTTAAGATAACCACTTTCCTTATCGATTTCGTACTTAACCGTATCGGATGGCACAATTTCGATAAATGCGGTCACGATGGTTGGCGCATTATCGCCCGGTTTAATGCCGTGCCAAGGGTGTGCTTTGTGTATTATGTTCATTTTTTCATAGCTCTTTTTACTAAAAAGAAGGTATTTCATTAAACAGAAATCGGTGCCTTAATATGTTCATGGGCTTGATAATCGGCACAACAAAAATCTTCATACTGGTAATTAAATATTGATTCTGGTTTACGTTTAATTGTTAACGTCGCAAGTTTGTAGGGCTTACGTTTTAACTGCAATGCAGCCTGCTCCTGATGATTAAGATACAAATGCACATCACCACCCGTCCAGACAAAATCGCCCACTTCCAAATCGGCCTGCTGAGCCACGATATGCGTCAATAATGCATAACTGGCAATATTGAACGGCAAACCTAAAAAAGTGTCGCAACTGCGCTGATAGAGCTGACATGACAACTTGCCGTCGGCCACATAAAACTGAAAAAAGGCGTGACAAGGTGCCAAGGCCATTTTACCGCACGCTACATTTTGTTGCGGACTTATATTTTCATCGGGTAAATCTGCCACATTCCACGCCGAGACAATAATTCGCCGACTATTGGGTGTTTTTTTCAGCTGCTCAATGACCTGCTGAATCTGGTCAATGTGGCGACCATCCGGCGTGGGCCATGAACGCCATTGATATCCGTACACCGGCCCTAAATCACCTTTTTCATCGGCCCATTCATTCCAGATATTAACCTGATTCTCATGTAAAAAACCCAAGTTAGTCTCGCCTCTTAAAAACCATAATAATTCATAAATAATTGATTTTAAATGAATTTTCTTGGTAGTCACCAAGGGAAACCCCTC
>SESB01001806.1_pt1 | contig 13379 bp, 10 predicted proteins | sample 3171441 | NCBI WGS metagenome assembly SESB01 (sample SAMN06051867, study PRJNA518727) | freshwater metagenome | biome: subpolar coniferous forest; feature: holomictic lake; material: water; isolation source: holomictic Lake 227, 6 m depth | place: Canada: near Kenora, Ontario | collected...
CGTTGGCAATAATTTTGCCAATGTTCATGTCTTGATTGGCGGAGCAGCAACCAACTTGCGCGATCTCCTTGGAGTCCTTCACTGGCTTGCTCATTTTCTTGAGTTCGTCGGTGACGGTGCGAACCGCGGCGTCAATGCCGCGCTTGACCGCGTTTACATTTGCGCCGGCGGTGATGTTCTTCAAGCCTTCTTGAAAGATGGCTTCCGCGTAGATGGTTGCGGTTGTGGTGCCATCGCCAGCGTCTTTGCTGGATTTGTTGGCAACTTCCTTCACCATTTGCGCGCCCATGTTTTCATAGGCATCTTCAAGTTCAATTTCCTTGGCGACAGTCACGCCGTCTTTGGTGACGGTTGGCGCGCCGAAACTTTTCTCAAGCACAACAACGCGGCCAGCTGGACCAAGAGTGACCTTGACGGCCTTGGCCAACTTTTGCACGCCGCGAAGAATTCGTTCACGCGCGTCATTTTCGTATGTAATTTGTTTTGCAGCCATTTTTTATTCCTTTTAGTTTGAAGTGATTTGAAATGAAATTTGTTTTTGGGGCGAGTTGATTTACTCGACGACCCCAAGAATGTCTTCCTCGGTCACGATGAGGTATGTCTCGTTGTCAATCTTGACTTCGGTGCCGGAGTAGCTGGAGAAGATGACGGTGTCGCCCTTCTTCACGCTGAAAGCCAAGCGGGCGCCGGTGTCTTTATTGAGCGGACCAGTTCCCAAAGCAATGACCTTGCCTTGCTTCGGCTTGTCTTTTGCGCTCTCGGGCAGAAAAATTCCGCCTTCGGTTTTGGTCGCGGCTTCATCACGCTTCACAAGAATCTTGTCGCCAAGTGGTCGAACCTTCATGAAAGTATCTCCTTCAAAACGGGGTAAAAGAATCAAACACCCGGCCGCATTGGCCAGACATTTGCGTAATGTCGTTGCAAGATTCTGCGCAGCAGCTCAAGCATTGACTCAACTGGAAACGGACGATCGATGACCGCGAACGCACCCTCTTGCAACATGTTTTGCAAGCTGCGCACGGCCTCGCGCGCGCTGGGTTGTGGCGGACGAACAACAACGGTTGGAGGCGGTTGCTCCAAGCGACGAAGAATTTGCAATACGCGCGAGCCCGCTGGATCCACACCAAGCACGCCATCTTCCATGGGCAGACTCACATCAACCACCGCAACATGAATGCGCTGGGTTTCTAAAACGCGTGCGGCTTCTGTGGCGGAACGAGCTTGAACGCAATGCACGCCCATAGGGCGAAGCAGTGGCGGAAGTTGTTCGGCGAATGTGTCATCCCGCCAATCGCCGTGGCTCAGCAACAAGTTCAAACGCGTCGAACCAGCAGAATTCACTTGTGAACTCGCATTGGTTTGCGCGTGTGGCGTGCTTGGATTGGACGAAGATGGAAGCATTGACCAGTATTCAAAGCAATTGCCATACCAATTGGGCTGGTTTGTGGCATGTAATTTGATATGGTTATAAGACTTATATACTTAAAAAACACTTTTATTTGTGTTTTTATAAGACCTTAATTGATGGATTTGATATCCAATATCTAATTACTGCCAATTCGACGCAGTTCATTATGGTTGGCGGCTGTTCATTTTGAAGCCAATCTAATTGTATTTGCGGTTGCCTAGAAGCCAACTTCAATCCAAGATGCACTTCCCCTACTTGGAGCAACCATGCACTCAACCGCCATCGCAGAAATTCTTCGCTCGCCAACCACGCACATTGACACGGCCGCGTGCGTGAAAGGCTGGGTACGAACGCGCCGCGACTCCAAGGCTGGAATTAGTTTCATAAATTTATCCGACGGAAGTTGCCAGGGCGTGTTGCAAGTTGTGGCTCCCGCCGCATTGGCGAATTACACAAATGAAATTATGAAATTGACGGCGGGTTGCTCAATTGAAGTTGAAGGAAAGTTGGTCATGGGGCAGGGCAAGACACCAGCTTTAGAAATGCAAGCGGAGTCAATTCGTGTGCACGGATTTGTGGATGATCCAGACACGTATCCAATTCAACCCAAGGCGCACACGTATGAATATTTACGCGAAGTTGCGCACTTGCGTCCGCGCACAAATACGTTCGGCGCGGTCGGTCGAATTCGTCACACCATGGCCATGGCTATTCACCGTTACTTTCATGAGCAAGGATTCTTTTGGATTCACACACCCATTATCACGGCCAATGATTGCGAAGGCGCTGGACAAATGTTTCGTGTGAGCACGCTTGACGCTGTCAATCCGCCGCGCACGCCAGATGGAAAAGTGGATTGGAATAAAGATTTCTTTGGCAAAGAGGCTCATCTCACGGTTAGCGGTCAACTGAATGTTGAGTGTTGGTGCTTGGCGCTGTCAAAGGTCTACACGTTTGGTCCAACATTCCGCGCGGAGAATTCAAATACATCGCGCCACTTGTCTGAATTCTGGATGATTGAACCCGAAATTGCGTTCGCAGATTTGGTAGCGGACGCCAATCTTGCCGAGGGTTTATTGAAATCTATTTTCACCGCAACGCTGAATGAGCGCGCCGATGACATGGCGTTTATGGCGGAACGGGTTGATAAAACATGCGTGCAGCGGCTGGAGGCGTTTGTAAAAAGTCCGTTTGAACGCATGGATTACACCGAGGCCATCAAGAGGCTTGAAGCCGCTATAGCCAACGGAAAAAAGTTTGAATATCCAGTGTCATGGGGCATTGATATGCAAAGCGAGCATGAGCGTTACCTCACCGAAGAATTAGTTGGTCGCCCAGTAGTTGTGATGAATTACCCAAAGGGCATCAAGGCTTTTTATATGCGGCTGAATGAGGACAACAAAACCGTTGCGGCCATGGATGTGCTGGCGCCGGGCATTGGAGAAATTATTGGTGGCAGCCAGCGCGAGGAGCGACTTGATGTGCTTGACGCACGCATGCGTGAAAGCCATTTGGATCCAGCGGATTACGGTTGGTACCGCGATTTGCGCCGCTATGGTTCGGTGCCGCACGCGGGCTTTGGTCTTGGGTTTGAGCGGACAATTTCTTACGCGACGGGTCTGACAAATATTCGAGACTGCATTCCATTTCCACGCGCCACGGGTACGTGCGAGTTTTAATATTGCGTTGCTTAGGCCTAGAAATAAATTACGCGGTTTGTGCTTGGAAATAAATAGTGCGGTTTGTGCTTGAAAATAAATTACGTAACTTGTGCTTAGAAATAAATTGCGCAACCCGCTTTGGCTTGTTTCAAATTTTTTTTCTTGCGCCTACAATTATTTTCAACACTTCAATCTTTTAGAAAGACTTCAGACATGCAATGCAACATCAATCAGCAAGGCCGAACCGCTCGCATCATCATGGGCGCATCCATTGAGTTGCTAGGAATTGCCGCGGGCATATGGTGGTTCATGGGCGGACCCGCGTGGCTCATTTGGCCCGCGATTGGCTGCGTTGCCGGCGGTTGGTTCGCAATTATGGAAGGCATTCTTGGCTGGTGCGCCATGCGCGCCATGGGTTTCCGCACCCCGCTTTAATTGCTAGACTTGTTCCCTCACTGATTTGTTGGCGGGGCATAGCTCAGCTTGGTAGAGCGTCTGGTTTGGGACCAGAAGGTCGTCGGTTCGAGTCCGGCTGCCCCGATTGTTTGTGCAAGATTGGAAGAAGTTTGACCGATCAATCATGCGGCGTTGTTGAACGAATGGTTTCAGGAATTCATGGATGCAATGATTACGGAACTTGCGATGACCGAACCAGCACCAACCGATTTCATGTTGAGCTCGTATGCGCCAATTTTAATTGTATTTGTAATGGCGGCGGTGTTTGCGGCCTTCAATCAAATTGCGAGTTCGCTGCTTGGGCCAAAAAATGTTGGCGCCACAAAGGGCACGCCCGTGGAAAGCGGCATGGACGCTATTGGCACCACGCGCAAGCGTTTCAATATTCGCTTCTATGTGTTGGCCATGACCTTCTTGGTGTTCGACGTGGAAATTATTTTCCTGTATCCATGGGCCGTCACTTTCACTCAACTAGAACCAAAGAGTCCGGAAGCGTTGCTGTTCTTGGCGCGCATTCTGTTCTTTATTGGAACAAGCGTGGTCGCGTACATCTACGCGTGGCGCAAGGGCGTCTTCCGCTGGGATTGATGCGCCTGAATAAAGCTTGAAACTTGGGCTTTAAAATTGCGTTTCAAATACGCGCCCACAACACTCAAATTCAAATCCGGATGAAGTGCAAGAGTGGAAAATTATTTTTGCTTTTAAAGCAAGCCAGATTTTAGAAACGTTCCGCCGCAGTCTTGGGTGATCCGTCCCAGACATCGGACTTTTGTCCATTGACCGTGGTTCCGTTTTGAATGGCGGTTGGTATGGTTTCGAAAAATTTCCAGGGAAACGGCAGCTCAAACTTGGTTAGTTCGTCCAATGTGGCGCGCTCTGCGGCTGTCAATTTCACCGCAAACGCACCCAAATTGTCGGCAAGTTGCGCGCTGTGACGGGCGCCAATAATGACGCTTGTCACTCCACGCTGATCAAGCACCCAGCGCAACGCGACTTGCGCAACCGTGGCTTGATGCGCTGCGGCAATTTCCTTCAGGCAATCAAGCAAGACAAATGTTTTTTCAACCATCCAAGGTGAAGTAGATTTCACGCGCGTTGTGCCGTCATCTTTAGGCAAATGATTACGATCAAACTTGCCGCTGAGCACACCGCCGCGCAATGACCCCCACGGCGTAACACCAAGATTGAGGTCGCGCGCCATGGTCATGAGTTCGCTTTCCACGGTGCGCTGTAAAAGTGAATATTCAATTTGCAACGCGCACAATGGTTCCCAACCACGCATCAACGCCGTGTATTGACATTTCACGCACACCCACGCTGGATGATCGGACAAGCCAATATGTAACACCTTTCCGGCTTTCACCAACTGATCCATTTGCGACATCATTTCTTCAACGGGCGTGTGTTGATCCCAAAAATGCGCCCACAACAAATCAATGTGGTCGGTTTGTAAACGGCGCAATGAATCTTCCACCGCGTGGCGAATGGCTTTGCGACCGGCGCCGCCGCCGTTGGGATCGCCGGGCCACATATTGCCCATGAACTTTGTAGCAATGACAACGCGATCGCGAGTGCCCTTGCCCGCGCCGGCGGAAAAATAATCGCCAAGAATTTTTTCACTGTGGCCCTTGTTGTACATGTTGGCGCAATCAATAAAGTTGCCGCCGGCCTGCAGGTACTGCGTCAGCATGGAGCAACTTTCATCAATGTCGGTTCCAATTTTCCATTCATCGCCAAAGGTCATGGAGCCAAAGCACATTGGGCTGACGCGAAGACCGGAGCGACCAAGTGTGACGTAATCCTTCAATGAGTTGTGGTTCATGCCGCAACGATACGCACTTGGCGCGAATCGCGTTGGAAGAAATGGTCCATGTTGCGATTTCAAAAATATGATGTGAAATACAGCGGTTTCACAACAAATACTGTTGCGCTATCACCTTGGGCGAACCTGATCCGCCCAAAGGTTTTGTGCGCAACACAAAGCGCCCCGCATTAATATTATTTTTCAGAAGCCTTTAGGGTGACTTTGACATCTTGTTCGGAACCATCACGCTTGATGTGCAAAGTCACCACGTCGCCTGGATTTTTATCGCGCAACCTGGCCATCAGTTCGCCGGAATCGCTCATGGGTTGATCATCCCATTTCAAAATGACATCCCCTTTTTTCAAACCCGCGTCCGCAGCGCTGGTTTGCGCGGTAACCCCCTCAATTAAAAGTCCTGGATCTTTACGCTTGCCTTGACCAGGTGAAATTCCAAGTCGCACTTTGGCATAACCACGACTCGCACCTCCGGTGGTATCCGTACTTTTAAACACGGGCTTGGTTGGAGTGGTTACAAGAATTTTGACCAATCCCTCTGCCAGCGCAATCACCTTGCTGGCTCCATATGGATTCACGGTGAAACCTTGATCAAGTGGCGTGTGGTATTCAGGATGAGTTCGCGTGAAGAGAAACAAAACAGGAATGCCTGCGGCATAAAAACTGGCGTGATCGCTTGGACCGCGCCCGCCAGAATCCGCATCAACCGTTAAACCGCTTTCAACAACCGCGGGTCGAATCAGATCGGTAAAGCCCTCGGCGGTACCGGTTCCACTCATGGCCAGGCGATCACCACTCAGTCGGCCAACCATATCCATGTTCACCATCGCCGCAATTTTTTCAGCGGGAATAGTTGCATGCTTCACATATTCACGGCTTCCATCAAGTCCCATTTCCTCGGCGGTGAATGCCATAAGTAAAATGCTTCGACAATTTTCTGGCGCTTCCTTGGAGCCCATGTAGTCCTTCAACTTTTTCGTAAGGCACAACATGGCGGAAGTTCCACTTGCGTTGTCATCCGCGCCTGGATGTAACTTGCCACGATTGTTTGGCTGCGCGCCAAAGTAGCCCATGCCAACATGGTCATAGTGCGCGCCAAGAATCACCCACTCGCTTGCAAGCGCGCCCTTGCCAGGAATAATGCCGCCAACATTTTGCGCGGCCAAACCTTTTTCAGAAATTGCAACCTGAATGCTTGTCTTCACATCAGGCTTAAGCGCAATACTTTTTATTTTTCCGTCATCAGCCAAGCGGCGCAACTGCATCAATGAACGACCACTTGGATCCGCGGACTTCAGCAGGGCATCCGCTTCCTCCGGTGTGATTTGCACAATTGGAAAGTCGTAGCTTGAACCAAACACGCTGCTCTCGGTGTTCTCAAGTCCTCGAGCTCCACTTTTACATTCCGGCGGATTCACCATGATCAACGCGGCTGGTTTGCGCTCCGCAAGCGCGTCCAGTTTAGGGCGCATGCCGGCGTATCCACTGAAGCGACGGTCGCTCCACAAACTTCTTCCATTTTCATCCAGTGGCTCGTATCGTAAAAACATTACTATTTTGCCCGTAAAATCATCTTTTTTATCAAAGCTGGTGTATCCATCTTGTCCGGCCTCAATGGCGTAGCCGGCAAACACAAGCGGAGCGGTCACGTTTCCACTGCCAGAACTTCCCATCACTTCAAACTGATCACCACGCTTGAATGATTTTTCATTGATGCTTAGTACGGCGGTTTCAACTTTGGGTGCGCCTCCCTGAAGTTCAAATGGCTGACGAAAACTTTTTACCGACGCGTCTGCCGCCGTTGTAAACGCTGGCTCAAGCCCCGCTTGCTTCATGAAGAACTCAACGTACTCCGCGGCCAAATCATTGCCGCGACTTCCCGGAACGCGCCCTTCAAAAAAGGGATTTGAAAGTGTTTGCACGTGTTGATACCACTCGATGGCAACCGGTCCCATGGCCGTCAAAGCGGCACGCAAATCTGTTTCGGCGGGATTGTTTGGATCCGCGGGAATTTCATCGGGTGAATAGGTGTAGGGATTGACGCTCTTACCTTCTACCAATTCGCCTTTGTGTGGCGTCTTGGGTGCCATAGATGGCGCGCCAGATTGAGCCACGGCATCAGTTTGTGTATTGATTGGCGCGGCTTCTGTTTTTTGCGCCGATGATTGAATTTGGCTTGGCGCTTCGGGAGCGGTTGTTGTTGGCGGGATGACCGTAAATGCAGCGGCCGAAAATGTCACACATAAAATGGCGAGAGATTTTGTTGCTGTATACATGCGTGGCTCCATGGTTGTGACTCTCATACTAGGGCGTTTTTGATAAACCACACCGCTTCAATGGAATCAAATGATTCATTCATTTCGAACGCGCAAGACGACCACGCTCACAAGCAACACCGTTTCAAACTTAATTTCTATAGACTCAAGAACAGACTTGGTCATCGCACGTTCGCGCAACCTGTTTCGCACATTTCAATTTTCACAATGCAATGAAAGAAAGATTCCATGTTTCAAAAAATATCGCTCACCGCCACGCTGGTTTTCACATCGCTCTCAATGGTTCATTGCTCCACCGTTCCAGAAACCGCCGCCGACCGCGAAGCGCTGACCGCTTCGGTCAACGCGGCCGTTGCCAACTCAAAGGCAAAGGATCCATCGCTTGATAAGTTTTTTAAAGACAATTACGGCTACGCGATTTTTCCTGAAGTTGGAAACGGCGGCGCCGGACTTGCTTTCAGTTACGGCCGCGGAGAAGTATTTCAGGGCGGCAAAGCAACGGGCTATTGCGACCTGAGCAAGGGAACAATTGGCGCAACCCTGGGTGGCCAAACATTTTCGGAGTTGATCTTCTTTAAGGACAAGGAGCGCTACGAAAACTTCATCAATGGAAAATTTGTCTTTGCGGCAAACGCATCGGCGGTTGCTATTGCTGCGGGAGCCGGCGGCAGCGCTTCATATAAGGAAGGCGTCGCCGTCTTTATGACCAACCCTTCTGGACTTATGTTCGACGCGTCCATTGGTGGACAGCAATTTAATTATCGACCGATGACCATGGAAAAGTGAGCGCGCTAGAAACTTTTGATTGCGCGCCACCGCTTCTTCTTGCTCATCAATTCGTGCCGATTGAAACCGCCGCTTCGGGGCGGTTTTTAATTTGGTTGCCCGCGATTCATTCATAATTAAAAAAAATTTTTGCAAAAATCAAATCAAATGGGCGAGAATTTCGCCATTCACTCTCTCTATACTCGTCGCATGTCAATGCTTGAAAAAGTTGCGTCTTCAACCAGCAGCACCATCAATTCGCTTGAGCCGCTCGATACATTCGCGCGCCGCCACATTGGTCCAAGCGACGCCGACATTGCGGAAATGCTCACTTATTTGGGATATGAAAGTTTGGACGCGCTCACGCGCGCGGCTATTCCAGAATCCATTCGCTCAACGCGTCCACTTATGATTAGCGATCCAACCAATCGCGGGGCTTTCAAAATGCGCGGCGAGGCGGAATGCATTGCGGCAATTGGAATGTTAGCTGGCAAGAATGAGGTGTTTCGCTCCTATATAGGAATGGGCTACAACGATTGTCTTACACCAGGAGTGATTCTGCGCAACGTTCTGGAAAATCCAGGTTGGTACACGCCGTACACGCCCTATCAACCTGAGGTTTCGCAGGGTCGTCTTGAAAGCTTGTTGAATTTTCAAACCATTGTGACGGAACTCACGGGTTTAGAAATTGCTGGAGCCAGCTTGCTTGATGAAGCGACCGCGGCGGCCGAAGCTATGAACATGGCCTTTGGAATGGCAAAAGATGGTTGCGTGAAGTTTTTCATTGATGCCGCCACGCATCCGCAAACTATCGGGGTGATTCAAACCCGCGCTTACGGCCTTGGTGTCACGGTTGTGGTTGGTGACGCCGACAAAATTGATTTTTCAAAAAATGATTTCTGTGGTGCGCTGCTTTCCTATCCGGCGACCGATGGTCGTATCCGCGATTGGCGCGGCACGATTACAAAAATCAAGGCCGGCGGCGCGTTGGTGGTCGTGGCGGCCGATCCACTCGCGTTGACCCTGCTGACTTCTCCTGGTGAATTGGGCGCGGATGTTGCGATTGGTTCCATGCAACGGTTTGGCGTGCCCATGGGATACGGCGGTCCGCACGCCGCGTATTTTGCGACAAAGACGGAGCATGTTCGAAAAATGCCTGGACGATTAATTGGTGTCAGCCGCGATTCCGCGGGTCGTCCAGCGCTTCGGCTTTCCATTCAAACGCGCGAGCAACATATTCGCCGCGACAAAGCCACCAGCAATATTTGCACCGCTCAAGCGCTGTTGGCAAACATTGCCGCATTTTACGGCGTGTATCACGGGCCAGATGGTCTAAAGCGAATCGCCGAACGCGTTCACCGCGCAACCACCACCGTAGTTGCGGGTTTGAAAATGCTTGGACACCTGCCTGGCCCAGAACATTTCTTTGACACCGTACGCGTGCAACTGAAGGGCACCACCGCGGACAACGTGAATGCCGCCGCCAAGAAGCACAAAATTAATTTTAGAAACTACGCCGATGGAACTATTGGTTTTTCATTGGATGAAACCGTCTTGCCAAATGATTTGCAAGACATTCTGGAATGCTTTGCCGCAGGCACGGGTAAGCCAACTCCAAAGATTGCTTCGCTTCACGCCACCGACGCGCTTCCAGCTTCTTTGAAGCGCACCAAAAGTTTCATGACGCAAGATGTGTTCAACAGTTACCACTGTGAAACAGAGTTGCTGCGCTACATCTTCCAATTACAAGGACGTGATCTCAGCCTTGCGCACAGCATGATTGCGCTCGGTTCGTGCACCATGAAGCTGAACGCCACTTCGGAAATGATTCCAGTGACGTGGCCAACATTTGGAAAATTACATCCATTCGCACCGCTTGATCAATGTGCCGGATACGTGGAGCTATTCCGCACATTGGAAAATTGGTTGTGCGACATCACTGGCTTCGCGGGAATGTGTCTGCAACCAAACTCTGGAAGCAATGGTGAATATGCGGGATTAATGGTCATTCACGCATATCACGAGCAACGCGGCCAAGGCCATCGCAACGTCTGCTTAATTCCAGAAAGCGCGCACGGAACAAATCCCGCAAGCGCGGTTGTGGCGGGCATGCACGTTGTCGCAGTTGATTGCGACAGCGAAGGCAATGTTGATCTTGCCGATCTGCGCGCCAAGGCCGCGCTTCACACCAATGATTTGGCGTGTTGCATGATGACCTACCCAAGCACGCACGGAGTATTTGAGGATCGCATCAAGGAGTTGTGCGACATTATTCACGAACACGGCGGTCAGGTTTATATGGATGGTGCAAACATGAATGCTCAAGTTGGTTTAACTCGCCCTGGCGAAATTGGCGCCGATGTGTGCCACCTGAATCTGCACAAAACATTTTGCATTCCACACGGTGGTGGTGGTCCGGGCGTTGGTCCGATTGGTGTGGCCGCGCATCTGTGTGATTTTCTGCCGGGTCATCCGGTTATCAATCCAGCCAACGCTGGAAAACATGCGATTGGTCCGGTGTCTGCCGCTCCTTATGGAAGCGCCAGCATTCTTCCAATTTCATGGATGTACATTTCGCTCATGGGCGCGGATGGTTTGCGCAAGGCCACACAGGTTGCCATTCTTGCCGCCAACTACATGGCGAAGCGTGTGCAAAATGATTACAAGGTTATGTTTGTCAACAAGAACGGTCGTTGCGCGCACGAGTTCATCATTGATTGCCGCACGTTTGACCAGTCGGCGGAAATTAAAATTGATGACATTGCAAAACGCTTAATGGATTTTGGTTTCCACGCTCCAACAATGAGTTGGCCCGTGCCTGGCACGCTCATGATTGAACCAACGGAGAGCGAATCGAAAGAGGAACTGGATCGATTCTGCGAGGCGATGATTGCTATTCGCGCTGAAATTGCGCAGATTGAACAGGGAAAAAGCGATCGCAAAGATAATCCTCTCAAGGGCGCGCCGCACACGGCTGAGGCGATTTGTTCCGACTCATGGAATCACAAATACACGCGCGAGCAGGCGGCGTATCCATTGCAGTGGGTTCGCAATCGAAAATTCTGGCCGGCTGTTGGTCGCGTTGACAATCCATATGGTGATCGCAACCTTGTGTGTTCTTGTGAGCCGCTGAGCGCGTACCACTAAACACATGATGAATCGCCGACAAATTCTTACGGTTGGTTTGTTGGCAACAGCGGTTCGTGGCGCACGCGCGGTTGATCTTGGCGCCACTGAAATGTCAGAACAGTTTGGAAGTCGCGCCACAAAAGATGATGGACGATTGCTTCGGCAAAGCGTTGCGCGTTGGTGCTTGGGCTCTATGACCATAGAACAAGTGATCGACTTGGCAAAGTCTGTTCGCTTGGATGGGATTGATCTTCTTGATCCACCCGACATTCAAAAAGTGCGCGCCGCAAAATTAGCGTGTCCGGTTGCGAATGGTCCCACGACAATTGCGGACGGATTGAATCGCTTGGAACATCACGACGACATTATGAAGCGAGCGGAAATTCTTTTTCCGCAAATTTCTTCATCTGGCGCGCCGCTTGTAATTGTGTTTGCCGGTAATCGCAGTGGTCTTGATGACGCTAAGGGTTTGGAGAATTGCGTGACTGGATTAAAGCGGCTCTTACCCATCGCTCAAAAATCAAATCTTGGTGTGGTGATGGAGTTGCTCAACTCGCGCGTTGATCACAAAGATCACATGGGCGACCACACCGCTTGGGGTCTTCAGCTTTGCGAAGCAGTGAATGACCATCGATTTGGTTTGCTGTTTGATATTTATCACATGCAAATCATGGATGGCGACGTGATCCGAACCATCCAAAAGGCTGCGCCGTGGATTCTTCACTATCACACGGCCGGAGTGCCGGGTCGAGGTCCGCTGGATACGCAACAGGAGCTGTATTACCCGGCGATCATGCGGGCGATTGTCGCCACGGGGTACCGCGGATTCATTGGGCACGAGTTTATGCCCTCAAAAGATTCCAAAGCCGAGTTGCGGGCGGCCATTGCCGCATGTTCGGGCGACTAAATCAAAATGAGGGGTGGCGTTTGGTGGCTATGACGGACTTTGTGGCTTTGATTATGACTTTGGGTGGCTCTAAATCGACTTTGGGTAGGTTGAAGCGGTTTTTACATGTGGGTCAGGGATGATTTTCGACACAGTACTGCGTCATTTCAAATGATGGCTATGCTCACTTTCTGTGTCTGAACGAGCAACAATCACATTATTAGGTGCTGCGGGAGAAGTAACGGGGTCTTGCACATTATTGGATACACCGCGAGGTCGCGTTGTGATTGACTTTGGACTTTTCCAAGGATCGCCAGAGCAAGAACATAGAAATTTGCAGGTTCCAGAAATTGATTGGCCACATGTGGATGGCGTGATTGTCACGCACGCCCACGTTGACCACTGTGGTCGCCTTGGAATGTTGCCGCGGCTTCGCTGCGCCGCGCCCATTTTCGCAACTCCACCAACGGCTGATTTGTTGCCGCGCGTGTTGCGCTCCAGTGCGTCACTTCAAGTACTTCGCCACGAAGAGTGGCGCAATGGAACCACGCCGATTGCCCGCGTTATAGATCCCCCGCCAGAGCCCGGAACAAAGAGCAAGGCCTCAAGCCCAGAGCCACCAATTTTATATGACGCGCATGACGCCATGCTTGCGGCCGAAACAGTTTGTCCTGTTGAATATAATGTGTGGCGCGAAATTAAACCGGGTCTGCGATTTCGATTTCACGACGCATCGCACATTATAGGTTCAGCCAGTGTTGAGGTTGCATTTATAATAAACGGAAATGAGAAAAAGGTGCTGTTTTCAGGTGATTTGGGGCCTGCTCGTAGCCCCCTGCTTCGCGCCCGCGAATTACTTCCAGATGTAGATATTGTGCTCATGGAAAGCACAAATGGAGCGCGTAATTTCTCTGCCAGTTCTTCATCGGCGGATGCGCTTGCAGATGTTGTGAAACGCGTTGCGGCTCGTGGCGGAAAA
>SESB01001807.1_pt1 | contig 13373 bp, 7 predicted proteins | sample 3171441 | NCBI WGS metagenome assembly SESB01 (sample SAMN06051867, study PRJNA518727) | freshwater metagenome | biome: subpolar coniferous forest; feature: holomictic lake; material: water; isolation source: holomictic Lake 227, 6 m depth | place: Canada: near Kenora, Ontario | collected 2014-07-08...
TCCGCTTCCGCGAGTTCTTCCGCGCTGAAAGCGCGCGGCGTCACCTGCGGCGCAAGCATCCCCGCCAATCGCTCCGCAAATCCCGGCGGCATGGAGACTCCCTGCACACTCCCTTGGTGCAGCATCCCGAAGCGCGAGCGGCGTTGCGCGGCCCCGGCGATCTTCTGGCCCGCGGCGAGCAGATCGTATTGCGCCGGGTTCTCAAAGCACGCCTGCGAGACCTTCGGTGCGGCTTGGGGCGTCACCCCGGCCTCCATCCCCTCCGCCCGCATCGCCACGCCCAGCAGTTCGTGGATGACCCGGTAGGATTCTCCCGCGCCCACCTGCGCGAAGGCATCCGAGCGGGGTACGATGAGCGAGTAAGTCCAGTCCTCCCCGTGCGGCACAATTCCTCCGCCCGTCCAACGCCGCACATGTTCCCGCCCCGGAAACGCCGCCGCCACCGGCTCCCAATGCTCGAAGTAGCCGAATGTCACCGCCGAACGCGCCCATCCATACACGCGCAGGATGGGCCGCTTAGCGCGCAGAAGCAGCACCTCGTCGATGGCCATATTCACCGCCGCGCCTTGGGCCGGGGTGTCGAGTTGAAATAAAAGCTCCAAATTTTGCAGGATCACCCAGTCAGTCTGCTCGGGCGACCCTGTCTAAATAAAGACAAAATAATCAGGAAGCCAGGAAACCAGGAAAGGAAAAGACACGAGGATTTCGCGCAAAGGGACGCCAAGAACGCAAAGGAGCAGACTTTTTTTAAACTTTGCGGCCTTTGCGTCCCTTTGCGCGAGCACTTTTTCCCTCCTCTTTTCCTGGTTTCCTGATTATTTTCTCTTGTTCCTGATAGATTTTCGCGAAGTCCCCTTTTTGCGCATTGGCATTGTGCGGAAGCGGTGGCATAGTTGCGGCCTTATGTCCAAAGTCGCCCTCGGCAAAGGTCTCGGAGCCCTCATCCAGCCCCGCGTTGCCACCCCCCAGCCCGAACCCGGCGAAAGGGTTCAAAAAATTCCCACCTGCGAGATCATCGCCAGTCCCCTCCAGCCCCGCTCGGAATTCCGCGGAGAACGTCTTATGGAGCTGGTGGAATCGATCCGCGAGCATGGCATCATCCAGCCGCTCATCGTCCGCAAACGGGACGGCAAATACGAGCTCATCGCGGGCGAGCGCCGCTGGCGCGCCGCCGAGCAGCTTGGCCTGAAGGAAGCCCCGGTCATCGTCCGCGAAGCCGGAGACCAGGAGGTGCTGGAGCTCGCGCTCATCGAAAACATTCAGCGTGAAGACCTCAACCCGATTGAAGAAGCCGTGGCCTACCAGCGGCTCTCCAAGGAGTTCGGGTTGCGGCAGGACGACATTGCCCAGAAAGTCGGCAAAAGCCGCGCCGCCATTGCCAATAGCATGCGGTTGCTGGAGCTAGCCCCCAGCGTCCAAAGCTGGCTCACCCAGGGGAGGATCTCCGTCGGGCATGCCAAAGTCCTCCTCGGCGCAAAGACCCATGAGGAACAGACGCTGCTCGCGGACGCCATTCTGCGCGGCAACCTGACCGTGCGCGCCACGGAAAAACTCCTCGCCAGCCACCTCGCCCAGCGCAACAGCCCCCGAACCGGTCGCGCCGCAGCCGCCGCCATCGCCAACAGCCCGGCGGTGCTCCATTTGCAGAACCGCCTGCAACGGCACCTCTCCACCCACGTGATTGTTTCACACGGCGAAAAGCGCGGCAGAATCGAAATTGAATATTATGGCAACGACGACCTGCAGCGGCTTCTCGGGATTTTCGGCCTGGCTAACGAGTAAAACCGGCCTGCGCATCGCCCTAGCGCTCCTGCTGGTGTGCGTGGGCGCTTGCAGACCCGAGCCGTCTGCGGCGGATCAGGCATCCGGCGCCCATTCCACGCCGGCCGGGCCGCCCCCGGCGCAGATTTGGAAGGAATTTTCCGGCGAAAAAGCCTTCGCCCACACCAAGGCCCAGTGCGACCTCGGCCCCCGCCCCTCCGGTTCGCCCGAGCTGGAAAAAGCGCGCAAGCTCATCATCGCCGAACTGGAATGCAACGGCTGGAAAGTGGATCGCCAGACCTTCATCGACACCAGCCCGCGCGGCCCGGTGGAGTTCGTCAACCTCATCGCCCGCTACGGCGGATCGGACAAAACCCAGCACTTCCTGGTTGCCTCCCACTACGACACCAAAATTTTCGACACCATCCGGTTTGTCGGAGCCAGCGATGCGGGTTCCAGCACCGGCGCGCTCCTGGAACTTTCCCGTGTTCTTGCCCTCGACCCCGCCCTGGCGCGGCGCGTGGAACTCGTCTTTTTCGACGGAGAAGAAGCCGTCGTGCAATACCGGCAAACCAATGGCGTTCTCGCTGATGGCCTCTACGGCAGCCGCCACTACGCCCATGAACTCGCCGCCACCGGGCGCAACCGGCAACTGCGGGCGGGAGTCCTCTGGGACATGATCGGCAACAGCAAACTGAACATCACCCTCTCGCCGGACTCGCCCGAGCAGCTCGTGCAGGGGATCTTCGACGCCGCCGACGCCCTCAACGTCCGCAGCGCCTTCTCGATTTTTGACCGCACCATCCTGGACGACCACTCGCCGCTCAACGAAGTGCAGGTGCCCGTCATCGACCTCATCGGATTCGACTACCCCTACTGGCACACCGCCGACGACACCCTGGATAAACTCAGCCCCCAGAGCCTCCAGACCGTGGGAGCCGTCACCCTGCGTTGGCTGAAAACCGTCGCCGGACAAAACGCCGCCCCGAAAAAATACGCAGGGGAGTGACAAAAAATCCAAAGAAAGGATTGCAACCTGAGGCTTTGGATGCTTTATTTTCCGTCCCTCACGGCCACAAAGCCGTAGGGAAACACCGCGCTCGTAGCTCAATTGGATAGAGCATCTGACTACGAATCAGAAGGTTTCAGGTTCGATTCCTGACGGGCGCAGTTTCTCTCGCTGAACGACTTACGCAAATTTCAGCAAGTCGGAAAAATTTACCACTCGGCCACTTCTCGGCCACTTTTTCAATCCTCAATCAGAAGGTTCATGGTTCGCCGCCTAACGAACGCATCCTTTCTCTGAACGACTTACGGATTGGAGCTCATAAGCATCGGCCTTGAAAGTGCTTGCAAAACAACCGGGAAAATAATTTCGGACGAAAATGGCTCATTGCGGAAATCAATAGGTCCGAAATATTTCCGCTGCCACATTTCTCCCTCCATGAAGCTCCTCATGGGAACGAAATAATTCTGAACAAACCCTGCAATCAACTGGTCAGAAATATGGCCGTTGTTGAGGAAATCTGGTTTGAGAACAACACACCCAAAATCCATTCACCATCTTTCGACTGAAAGGTTCTTGCGATAGGGGATGGTCCCCGGTCTTATTTCACCTGCTGGTCGCAATGAAATCCTACGCTTTTTAGCGGATTGCCTGATCTGCAACTACAGGAAAGAATGAATTTGAGATAAAATTACTCGGTGGCACTTTAAAAATCATGATCGCCCATGGACGGCGGACGGCGATCCACAGGCAAATCAGAAAATGATCCAAAGACCCACACCAGCCCATAAGGTGGCGGACATTATGGTCGTGGACGATACTCCGGCCAACCTGGATTTGCTCACCGAAATGCTCCGGACTAACGGCTACAAAGTCCGTCCTGTCACCAGTGGGGCACAGGCGTTGCGAGCGGCCCAAAGCGAAGTTCCCGACTTGATCCTTCTCGATATCCTCATGCCGGAGATGGATGGCTATGAAGTTGGCATGCGCCTTAAAGAAGACAATGCATTGAAGGATGTCCCTGTCATTTTCCTCAGCGCTTTGACGGAGTTGGAGGACAAGGTGCGCGGTCTCCGTGGAGGAGGCAACGATTACATTACAAAACCCTTTCAGTCCGAGGAAGTGCTCGCCCGGATTGAGGTCCACTTGGGAGCCCGCCGTCAAAAGCAGGAATTGATGGCGCAGAATGAGCTGCTCAAAGAAAAGGTTCGCTCCCGCATCAAACAGGACGGCTTACTGAACACTCTCTCAGCAAGAGAACGGGAAATTCTTCACTGGGTGGGCGAAGGAAAACGCAATTCTGAAATCGCCCAAATTCTGAACATCAGTGCACATACCGTCCGCCATCATTTGGAAAATGTGTTCGGCAAACTGGGCGTGGAAACCCGCACTGCGGCAATCGCCATATTGGGGAATTCCGAAACATAGCATAGGACATTCGTCCCATTGCTGCACTTGGCCACACGGAATACTCTGCCTCCCCGCGTCAATGTTCCAACGCAAGCTCCTCGCAATTTTCGTGGAGCGATTTGAGGCTTGATAAACCAAATGACCACACATCTATCGCTCCCCCAAAAACAACCAGACATTTTGGTTGTGGACGACACCCCCGCCAACCTGGAATTGCTCACCGAAATGCTCAAGACATACGGCTACAAGGTTCGTCCTGTCACCGGCGGAGTGCAGGCATTGCAAGCCGCCAAGAGCGCACCACCCGACTTGATCCTGCTCGACATCAACATGCCGGAGATGAACGGCTATGAAGTTTGCAAGCGCCTGAAGGCGGACGACTCTTTGAAGGGCATCCCGGTGCTTTTCATCAGCGCGCTGGCGGACACGGCGGATAAGGTCACAGCATTCCAGTGTGGCGGGTTGGATTACATAACCAAGCCGTTTTGGACCGACGAGGTGCTCGCCCGTGTCAAAACCCATCTCCATCTTCGGCAGTTGCAGCTTGAGGTGGAGGGCAACAATGCCCGCTTGGAAGAAACGGTGCGGATTCGCACCCGGGAGATCACCGAAGCGCGGGATCAACTCGCGGAAGCCAACGAGAGGCTCGCCATTCTGGACAAGGCCAAAAGCGATTTCCTCTCCCTGATTTCCCACGAATTGCGCACCCCGCTCAATGGTCTCTTCGGCATCACCGACCTGATCTTGAACGAATGCCGCTCGGTTCCGTCCATAGAGGCCATTTGTGGACATTTTAATAGCTCCCGCGACAAAATCCTGACCATCGTCGCAGACTCCTTGCTCCTGACACAAATTGATGTGGAGGCAGAAAGGTTCGCCCAGGCTCCAACCTCTTTGAGCTTGGCGCTCCTGAATGCCAAAGAGCGTTCCCTTGAATTTGCAAAGTCGTATAATGTCGATATCGGACCGTTTCCCATCTTGTCCGAATCGGTGATTGGAGAACCCGAATTGCTGAGCAAGGCGTTGGAGGCATTGCTGGAAACTGGCGTCAGATTCTCGAAACCCGGCAGTGTCATCAACCTCGCCATTTCCACTTCGGAAGCCGGGGTCACGTTGACAATTGAAACCACAGGCCGTTTGATTCCGGAAAAGCTTATCCCTCAATTTTTTGATGTGCTGACAATAGGCGAGGCCATTGTTCCCGGGGGCGATCTTGGCTTGCGGCCCGCCGTTGCAGAGCGGATCATTTCTCTGTTTGGCGGCTCGGTGGCGGTCGAAAATCTCGATCCAAATGGCATTCGGCTGAATGTTCGGCTAAAATTGGGACGGTAAGTCCTCCAAGCCATGACCATCAGGAAAAAACTCCGCCTTGCAATCGGATCGATTGTGATCGTGCTCATCGCCGTGTACACGACTGCAAGTTATCTGGCAGAGCGCCAGATATTGTTGCAGGCGCTTGACGAAAAGCTCTTGAATGCCGTGCACTTGCCGCGGGAGGGAGTTCCTGCGGACTATCACGATCGCATTGTAAACCGGGAGTCGGTATCCCCGGAGGAGTTCACGCGCATCGTCGATACGAACAACCATCTGTGCCGTGACCTCGACTTGCAGTATCTTTGGAGCTGCCTGAAGGTGGGGGATCAGATCGTGTTCACCACGGCGACCTCCCCGAGCAAGGATGTACTCAAGCGGGATCACGCGGCTTTCTTTGACGTTCACAAGGACCCTCATGCTTTTGATGTGGTCTTTGAAACCATGCAACCCACCTTCAGCTCGTTTCAGAATGAGTGGGGCCATGGGCGAATGGTTTTGGTGCCAGGCAGGGATCGCCTTGGAAGGCCCTATTGCTTCGGGGCCAGCGTGAGTTTCGACGAGGTTCAGGCTGAATTGAGAAAAACCTTGCTGCACTCGCTCTATCTTGGGATGGGCTTTGTCGTTCTCGGTATTCTGGTCAGCCTGAAGATTTCGGCCAACCTTACGAAACCCATTGCCAGGTTTATAAAGATTGCGAACGGCATTGCTCGCGGGGAAATGGATCACCCCATCAGCACATCCGGGGACACGGAGCTGCGGGCGCTGGGAAACAGCCTCAATGTCATGAAAGATTCCATTCGCCAGAAGATTGGCGAATTGGAATCGGAAGTCATTGAGCGGAAACAGGCGGAGGCGGAGGCTGCCAAATACCAACTGATAGCCCAGCATGCCCGAGATCCGCTGCTGCTGATGGAACTGGACGGCAACCTGCTGGAAACCAACCGTGCGGCAGAGCTGCTTTATGGCTATTCTCACGAAGAGTTGTTGCAGTTGAACATCTCGGATTTGCGTCTTCATGTTGACCCCGCATTGGTCAGCCGTCAAAAGCAGCAAGCGCTAACCGAGGGAATCCTCTTTGAAACCATCCATTATCGCAAAGACGGCTCGCCGGTTCCTGTGGAGGTCAGTTCAAGCGGAATCATCGTCGATGGCAAGGAAATGCTATTGAGCGTCATCCGCGACATCACCCAGCGCAAAATAGAAGAGGAGGCCTTGCAGAAAAGTCAAGAGCGTGTGCGCCATTTCTTTGAGCATCGGACCGTGGGGATGGCAATTACTTCCACAGATAAAAAATGGTTGGATGTAAACGAAAAACTTTGCCAGATCCTCGGTTATACGCGCGAGGAGTTGGTGCGGTTGACTTGGGAGCAGCTCACGCATCCTGAGGATAGAGAGGATAACTCGCTCCTCTTTGAGCAACTTCTCGCAGGAGAGATCAATAACTGCAATTTTGAAAAGAGGTATATCCGCAAAGATGGCGCGGTCATTCATGCCTTGGTTTCCATCTCCTGCGTGCAGCAATCCGATAGTCGCCTGGATTATGTTCTCTTGCTGGTGATGGACATTACCGAGCGCAAAAAAGCGGAGGAAACGGCGCGGGTTCTGCATAGCGCGATTGAAGCCTCCGTCGGAGCTGTGGCGCTTGCGGATTTGAATGGAAGAGTGACCTACGTCAACCCGACTTGTGCGGGGTTATGGGGTTATGCGGATAAAAACGAAATGATCGGCAGATCGGCTCTTGAATTCTGGGCCCAACCCGAAAATGCCAAGCGTATTATCGAAGAAGTCAGCAGAGGGAAGACCGAAAGCAGCGAACGGGTCGCCAAGAAAAAGGATGGAACCCTGTTCGATGTTTACATTTCTGTGAGTTTGGTGAGGGATTCCTCGGAAAAACCGGTCTGTCTGATGGTTTCCGCCATAGACATTACGGAGCGCAAGGCGGCTGAAGCCCGGGTTGGCCGCGTAAATCAGCTCTATACAGCGCTAACCCAATGCAATCAGGATATTGTGCATTCCGCCAACGCAGAAGAGTTGATACCGAAAATTTGCCGTGCTGTGGTGCAGCTTGGCGGCATGAAAATGGCCTGGATCGGCTTTGTCGATGAAGCGACTGGGAAAGTCCGCCCGACGGCATCCTTTGGCTTCAGAACTGAATATGTCGAAGGGTTGGATATTAGCATCAATGTTGATGACCCGAAGGGCCATGGGCCGACGGGAACGGCGATTCGAGACAACCAACCGTTCTGGCTTCAAAATTTCCAAAATGATCCGTGCGGCAGGCCATGGCTGGAACGAGTGAAGCAGTTTGGCTGGGAATCCAGCGCCGCCATCCCCTTGCAACTAGGCGGCAAAGCCATAGGAGCCCTCACCATTTACAGCGACACGATTGCGGCATTTGACGAGGAAATTCGCAAACTCCTGGTGGAGATGGGAAGCAACGTCAGCTTCGCCCTGGAAAGCTTCGCCCATGAAGCCGAGCGCAAGCAGACTGAGGAAGCGTTGCGGCTGCGAAGCGGCGCTCTCGAAGCCGCGGCCAACGCCATTGTCATCACAAATAGAAATGGCGTGATTGAGTGGGCCAACCCGGCATTCAGCACCTTCACCGGCTATACAATTGAGGAAGCCATCGGCAAAACTCCCAGTCTGCTCAAGTCTGAACAGCATGATTTGGCTTTCTACCAGAACCTCTGGAAAACCGTTTCCTCCGGGAAAGTCTGGCATGGTGAAATGATCAACCGGCGCAAGGACGGCACCCTGTATCCCGAGGAAATGACCATCACCCCGATGAAGAACAGCCAGGGAGAGATCACCCACTTCGTCGCCGTCAAACAGGACATCACCCAGCGCAAGCAGGGGGAACTCATTGCCAACCAGTTGGTGGCGATCGTTGAATCTTCGGAAGATGCCATCATTGGGAAAAACTTGGACAGCACCATCATCAGTTGGAATAGAGGTGCGGAAAAGATTTTCGGCTATGCGGCCAGCGAGTTAGTGGGGACTTCCATCATGCGGCTGATTCCCGCAGATCGGCAGGATGAGGAGACCCAAATTCTGGAGATGATCCGCCGGGGCGAATCTTTAGAGCACTTTGAAACGGTGCGACAAGCCAAGGACGGACGGCTGGTTGATGTCTCAGTCACCGTCTCGCCAATCAAGAACGCCGATGGCCATATCGTTGGCGTGTCGAAAATTGTGCGCAACATCACGGAGCGCAAGAAGGCGGAGCGGATTCTTCGTGAGAGCGAAGAAAGGAACCGAACTATTCTCCAAGCGGCCATGGACGGGTTCTGCGTGGTGGACATGCAGGGGCAACTGAAAGAGGTCAACGAGGCGTATTGCCGGATGAGTGGTTACAGCGCTTCAGAACTGCTCGCCATGCGTGTTTCCGACATGGAGGTCATTATGGATGAAGAGCAAGTCTCTGCTCGCATTCAAAAGATCATGACGCTGGGTGAAAACCGTTTTGAGTCCAGGCATCGGCGCAAGGACGGAAGTGTTTTTGATGTGGATGTGAGCGTTCAATACCGAGCCAGCGAAGGCGTGATGGTGTCTTTTCTCCACGACATTACTGAGCGCAAACTGGCGCAAAATGAATTATTCAAGACCCACTTGGCGTTGGAACAGCGAGTGATAGAACGCACGGAGGCCCTAAATAAGAGCAAGACGCAACTCCAGCATTTGCTGGATACCGCTCCGGTTGGCGTCAGCACTTCGGTCGATGGCATCATTCGTTTTGCCAACCCCAGGATTTTCGAAATCGTCGATCTTAAGATCGGCAGCCCATCCAACTCCATCTACTGCAACCCCGAAGATCGTGAACGCATGCTCCAAGTGCTGCAACGCGACGGTATCGTAAGGGATTTGGAGCTCAAGATGGTCGGCCCCCACGGAGAAGTGCGGGATACGATGGCCACTTTTCTGAGCACGGAGTTTGAGGGACAGAAAGGCATACTTAGCTGGATCATCGATATCGGAAAACTCAAGGCGACGGAAGAAGCCATGCGCCAAGCCAAGGAACTGGCCGAGAGTGCTTCGCGAGCCAAGAGCGCCTTCCTGGCGAACATGTCGCACGAGATTCGCACGCCGATGAACGCCATCCTCGGTTTTTCGCAACTCATGCTGCATGATTCGGGTTTAGCTACCCAGCACAAGAAACACTTGGCAACCATCAACCGCAGTGGCGAGCATCTGCTGGCCTTGATCAATGATATTCTGGACATGGCGAAGATCGAGGCTGGGCGCATTGAATTGAACCCCTCCTCATTTGACCCCTCCTCGTTACTCCACGATCTGGAAGCAATGTTCCGCATCCGTACGGATGCTAAGGGATTGCGGTTGGATATTCTCAAGATGAATGATCTGCCGCACTGCTGCATGGCGGATAAGAACAAGCTGTTGCAGGTGTTGATCAACCTGCTTGGGAATGCGGTGAAATTTACCAATCAAGGAGGTATTGTCCTGCGGGCATACTGTGAAAAGAAAGCCCGCATGCTGTTCTTCGACGTCGAAGACACCGGCATCGGCATTCCACGCAAAGCGATCGACAAGCTCTTTCATCCCTTCGTGCAGGTGCACGATGAGCAACAAGCTGGCTCCGGAAAGGGGACAGGACTCGGCCTTGCCATCAGCCGGGAAATTGCCCGCCTCATGGGTGGAGGCGTCACCGTTGCCAGCCATGTGGGAAAAGGCTCTGTCTTCAGCTTTTCCGTCCCCTATATTGAAGGCGAGATGCACCATGCCGAACGAGCCCCCCGGTTGCAACGCGTCCTCGGATTAAAAGCCGGTCAACCCGGCTATCGGGTATTGATCGTGGACGACACGGAAGACAACCGGGATATCCTGACCGAGATGCTCAGCCACACAGGATTTTCAACCCGTTCAGCAAGCAGCGGCAAGGAAGCTCTCGGAGTCTATAAAACCTGGCGTCCGCATCTCATCCTGATGGACATGCGCATGCCGTCCATGGATGGACTGGAAGCCATCCAATGGATCCGGGCCACAGCCCGCGGAAATACGGTGAAAATCATGAGCGTGACCGCCAACACTTTTGAACGCATGCGGCAGGAGGCATTAGAAGCTGGAGCGGATGATTTTCTTGGAAAACCGTTTAGGCAAGAGGAACTCTTTGAGAAAATCCGGTTATTGCTCGGAGTGGAGTATGAGTATGACTTGGAGAAACACGAAAATGCGCTGCCGGATACGGTAAAACTGCCTGATTTCTCGCCAGAGGAACTCGCATCGCTGCCGTTGGACTTGGTGGAGCAGATGAGGCAGGCCGCCGTCAATGCGGATTATGATCTCCTGCTGGAACTGATCCAAAGGGTGGAATCCACGAACGAAAAGCTCTCGCAAGGCCTATGCGACCTAGTTGAGCAATATAATTATCAGAAATTATTGGATATTCTAAATTCCAAACGGAACGATGTATGAGAAGAACCCCTGACTTGAATGATCTAGCGGATATTCTGGTCGTGGATGACACGCCGGAAAACCTTCAGTTACTTAGCGAAATGCTCAAATCGTGGGGATACAAAGCCCGGCCCGTGACCAGCGGGACGCTTGCCCTACAAGCCGCCAGGAGTAAGCGCCCCGACATCATCCTGCTCGACATTCACATGCCGGAGATGGACGGCTACCAATTGTGCGGGCATCTGAAGGCGGATGCCGCCCTGAAAGAAATCCCGGTTCTCTTTATCAGCGCCTTGAACGAGACGGCGGACAAGGTGAAGGCCTTTGAGTGCGGCGGAGCGGATTACATAACCAAGCCGTTCCAGGCAGACGAGATACATGCCCGCATCAAAGCGCACCTCGAACTCCATCAGCAAAGGAGCCGTTTGCAAGAAAGCTACGAGCAACTGCGCGACCTTGAAACGCACCGTGACAGCCTGGTTCACATGGTCGTCCACGACATGAACTCTCCGATCACGGTCATTTTGGGGATTTTGGAAATGCTCAGCGACCCATCCAGCGGTCATCTGGACAAAGCAAAAAGAGAGTTGGCGGAAATGGCGCTTTCAAGCACTCAAAAACTGGCAGACATGGTGTCGCAATTGCTTGCTGTAAGCCGCTTGGAAGCTGGAGAAATGCACCTGGACAAGGCGCAATGTGATCTTGCTCAGACCATACAAACTGCGGTTAAACCACTTACGCTTGTGAGTGAAAATCGCACGATCACGGTCAAGGCACAACCCGGAATCAATACGCTTTGCGACAAGAACATTGTCCAGCGCATTATCGTCAACCTTGTGGGCAACGCGCTCAAGTTCATCCCCGAAGATGGCGAAGTAAAGATAACCCTTTCAACGAGCAATGGCGAGGCCCGTGTTTCGGTTGCCGATAACGGCCCCGGAATACCGAGGGAGTTCCATCAAAAGATTTTTGAAAAATTCGGCCAAGTGGAATCAAAGAAGAACAAGAAGTTTGGCACTGGACTCGGGCTCGCCTTCTGCCGACTGGCCGTCGAAGCGCATGGGGGCACAATCGGCGTAGAAAGCGAAGTCGGCCAGGGAAGCACCTTCTGGTTCACCTTGCCGCTGGCAGGATGCCCCCTCATTTGAAATGATTCCAAAAAACCACCTCACACCCCTCCGAAAACCGCAGCCCCGCCAGCGGCAAAAGTGCTAATTTTTGGCTATTTCATGAAAACACACCCGCTCCGTAGCCAGTCCCTCGATAATCCCGACCGCTTGGAGGTAATGGTCGAGTCGGGGTTGCTCGACTCGCTGCCTGAAGAATCGTTTGATCGCTATACACGGATTGTAGCGGCACTTCTCAAAGCGGAAGTTGCGCTTGTCTCGCTTGTGGATGATCGACGCCAGTTTTTTAAGAGTCAGGTCGGGTTGCCGTCGCCGTACGATAAGATCCGCGAGACGCCGCTCACCCACTCCTTTTGTCAGTTTGTTGTGCGTGAAGGTGCGCCACTGGTCATTGAGGATGCGCGAAAGGACGAGAGGCTTTGCGGCAATGGAGCAATCCGCGATTTGGGTGTCATTTCATATCTTGGAATGCCAATCACTTCTCAGGAAGGCTTTCTGCTTGGATCATTGTGCGCAATCAACTCGCATCCCAGAATCTGGACAGAAGAGGAACAGCGTGTTCTTGCAGATTTGGCGGCCGCAGTTTCTGGAGAGGTGCATTTGCGGCAAAGTGAGCTGACACTCAAAAAATCGCTCGATCACCTTCAGGAAATGGAAGGGCAGCGTGATAAAAGCATGCACATGCTCGTCCATGATTTGCGCAATCCGGCAGCGGCGATTGTTTCCTTGACTGACTTACTGGAATCAACACCGCCTGAACTCACCACCGACCAACAGGCGTTGCTCCATCACTGTCGCGATTCTGCTGAGAGATTGTTATCTATGGTTGGCGAACTGCTTGTGGTTAACAAAGTTCAGGCCGACAAGGTGGCAAATTCGCGATCAGACATCTCGGTATCTTCTTTGTTGCGGCATGCGGCGCGAATGACTTGGCCCTTTCTTAACGATGGGGCGATACGGCTTTCCGTTGATTATCCGGAGAACGGCGGATCAATTTCAGCTGATGGCAACCAAATCCACCGCGTTCTTCTAAACCTGCTGACCAATGCGACAAAGTTCTCCCCTGCGAACTCTGTGATCTCTCTTTCAGCCCGTCCTGACCAACTCAATGGAGAGGAAGGATTTTGCTTTGAGGTCCGGGATGAGGGGCCTGGTGTTCCGGATATCGAAAAAGAAGCCATCTTTGAGGAGTATTTTAGCGGCTCAGTTGAGGCAGAGCGGGGAATGCAGTCGTTCGGAATCGGGCTGGCATTTTGCAAGATGGCGGTCGAAGCGCATCATGGCCAGATCGGCGTGAAGGACGCACTCGGTGGAGGCAGCATATTTTACTTCTTCCTGCCGACCAG
>SESB01001808.1_pt1 | contig 13373 bp, 16 predicted proteins | sample 3171441 | NCBI WGS metagenome assembly SESB01 (sample SAMN06051867, study PRJNA518727) | freshwater metagenome | biome: subpolar coniferous forest; feature: holomictic lake; material: water; isolation source: holomictic Lake 227, 6 m depth | place: Canada: near Kenora, Ontario | collected...
CCGCAAAGCCCAAGAAGGTTGCCGATCACAAGGCCATGTCAAAATACTCCTTGGAATATTTCGGCAGCCGGCATATCGACCTTATAACTTCGACAGAGATCACAAAGTATCAGCGGTGGCGGCGAGATTATTGGTTTACAGGTCCAGGCGCAGAGCAAGAGACTTACGAATACGTTCGCGAGGGCAAGACGGTTGTTTCCAAGAAGCGGCCACCGAAGAGGCCATCGGCGAGCACGATCAACAATGAGAACACGCTGCTTCGCGCCGTCTTCAATTTCGCCGCCGCCAAAGATTGGATAAAGGTGGGCGAGATACCCGTCATAGATCAGAAAATCGACAAGGAGTTTACAGGCGAAGATGGGCATCGTCGCCCTGGCCTATCGGTGCCGGAGGTGAAGCATCTGCTTGCGGTTAGCGAGCGGCGCTTGAAGGAGGTCGAGGGTGATCGACGCCTGTATCACCAGCGGTTCATGCTCGACATTTTTGTTGGGATCATGGCTTGCACAGGATGCCGCGACTACGAGGTAATGAACCTGCGCTGGGTCGATATCGACTATGTGAACAGGAATGACGGCAAGCAGTTTTCTAAGGTCTATGTGAAGGGAAAGAGGAAACAGAGGTGGCTTGTGCCGCTGAACGGGTTAGCAGATGTGATCGATCGCCTTGTAACGTTCACCATCGATTACAAGTTGCGCCTTGATCCAGATGACGATTGCTCTCTTGTGGTTGATGAGACGCCAATATTTTTCGATTATGATGGTAGTGGTATTGATAGTTTTGGCCGTGGCTTCCGGTCACTTATTGAAGATGCCGGGCTGTATATCGACCCAATCACAGGAAAGGGGCGAGACGCATATTGCCTGCGCCATTATTATGCAACTGAGAGGCTAATAAGTGGCGTTCCCATCTATACCTTGGCGAAGAACATGGGGACAAGCGTCCAAATGATCGAACGCCATTACGGGCACCTCGCGCCTGAGATGGCCGCTGACGTGCTGACGCAGGAGAACGATAACGAGGACTAATGGCTTAATATTCTTCTCCAAGCAGGATGGTCATCACGCGAACAGTAACAGCTGGATCAGCAGGGTTGGGTGATGCGTATTCCATGTTGCGGTCATAGTAGTCGATTTTAAACATTACTCTATTTTCATTAACCGTTAGTAATGCGCAATCATGTTCGTTCCAGGGGTCGTTGTCTTTTGTAAACGAGTTATAGGCTCGCACCGACTTTACGATCTCGGCTACAGCCTTCGGTCCAAGGGCCTGGATGCCTGCCGTTATCATAATCCGGCCACCCGTGCCGTGACGGCGGAGGGCATCGTTCAGGGCGGCAATTTTCTTGGCGGTGTCAGTCTGCAAGGTCATGATTGTGGCCCTCCTGCGGGCATGGTGAGCCGCTTCGAAAAACCTGCGACTCGGATTGAAGGTGGATTGCGTGGTGGTGGCCGTGATGTCGGAACGAAGAACGACCGGCCATCGAACTGGCCGGTCGTTCCTTGCAGGCGGATCACTTCCCAGCCTTCGATGCCGGCGCAGCGGCGGCGGCGGTCTTCTGCTTCAAGGTCCGCTTCCGGCTGTCGAGAGCAGCCTTGAGTGCGGCATCAAGTTCGGTCGTCTCCAGAGCCGCCCGCTTCACGGCCTGGAGAGTAGGAACCAAGTTCTCCATGGTCCCGACGACGATGCTGGGCTTGCCGTTGATCAGGAGCGGCTTCCCAGCGAAGCGCAACTCCAGCATCACCCGGCCGGTTCCGTCCTTGAACCACATACGCCTGAACACCTTCTGGACCTTGCGACGCTCCTTCGTGCCAGTGCTGGGGTCGGTTGCGAACCACTTCTCGACCTCGACAGCGAAGTGCTGGCCGGCGATTTCCGCATTGGCTCCGGCGATCTGTTGATCGAGAGCGGCGGCCATCTTGCGGCGCAGATTGGCCTTCGGGTCGGTGTTCTCGGTGCGCTTCGTGGCGTCCGAGAGCGTGAGCGAGGATAAAATCGACATCGGATTTGTTCTCCAAAAGTTCTGGTTTTCAGAACCTACAGAGATGGCATTGGCGGTCAACTCTTGGTTGATAATAATTCGCGCTATCTGCGAGTTTTTTCCGGCCGCCAGCCTGTGAGCAGAGGTCTGCCCACGAACGTCGCCAAATGATGCCGCAGCCGGTGCAGTCAAGTTAGGAGAAGCGTTGCGTCGTGAAAGGCTGTTTCAGGAAGCGGGGTGGAGCGGATGCCTATCAAAAAATAGTGGCGGTATTACCCGCCACCTGTTTGTTAGTTATTATTACAATTGGCTACGAATATGCCGTTCTCTTTAATGTGTCTGTTAATAAGTTCCGACACAACCATATTTGCGTCTCTCCTGTATATGTTTTCGATGCTGCCTCGCCCATGCTCAATCCATATCCAATATTCGTCTTTCTCATAGTCAAGTTTATATTCACTATGGGGGCAACACACAAACTCGCTTTCGTAATCTTCGTCATTTTCAAGGAATGGCTTGATCCCAAATGATGTTGGATGAACCTTTCCACCAATCACGCTGAAAAATACCCATACCTCCGATATATCGTCATCTTTAATATCGATTATAATTGGAGCGCCTTGCCCATAAGCTGGATCGCTAATATCTTCATTATCGACGTGGAATTTTGTCAGCCTCGACAAAAAATCAAAAAGCAATTGAGCAACGACTGGCTTTATTTCATATTTAATAATCTCATGCATTTTTCTATCTCCAAAATGATGCCCCCGAGCATCTACCAAATGCCCGAGGGCTTGTCGCGGTGAGATAGAAAGCGACGCAACTTAATTTTTCAATTATCAACATATGTACGACTTACTTATCTCACCAATAATGAGCAAGTCCGTTGGTAGAGGTTTCTTGCCCTTATATCAATGCCACAATTAGCATTAACATATTTGCACTATACTAATGATGCTCCTTGCCATCAATATTATTTTTTATCGATGCGCGTTGTAATTTTTCAATTAATCATGCAGATGCTCGGCCATACCAACCGCTTGTTTCAGGAGAAAATAGCGGGTGCGGCAGTCCCCAAATTGGGTTGTCCGCCAGCAGCGCCAGGAGCCCGTATGCGCGTTGTGCCGTGGTGCCCGCTACCAGCGTAGCACGGGCCGAGAGCCCAATGGGTGGGGCTGCCAGGGATAAAAGTGTGGGTCAAGCCGAAGTGTCGCATGGTCCATGAGTGCGTTGCCGTGCACTGGCAGCCATGCTACCCGTGAACAAGCCCTCACTATTCCCAGCGAACCATTATGCCGCCATTTCAGACAGATCGACAGGTGGTGGAACGGCTGATCGTTCCGGCAATGGCGGCGGCCGTTGTTCTGATTATGAAGACCGAGATCGAGCGTGATCTGGAAGGGGAAAGCCCAGATTTGAATAAGGCCCATGCTCTCCTTCAAGAGGCGATGAACGAACCTGTTAATGAACTTCCGCCTGATCGAATTGGGAAAATTGTTCGTCGCTCCAAGCGCGTTGCGACTTCCGTTCTCAAGGCCAATTTTGAGAAGCCTCTCGCAGTTCAATACCTAACCATCGCCCACTGGGTAATGGATATGGCCGAGCGTGGATTTTTGTGTATCGGGGCTGATTCCTCATTTGCGAAGGCCTGGGACATCATGGCCGAGGTGCTTGGTGCTGTTGACGATAAGTTTGACGAAATGGCGGAAGAAGCAGCCGCCGGCGCTTTAGTTCTTGGCCGTTCGTTGCGTGCAGAGGGCCTTTTCAGCGATGCTACGTAGAATATTGTATGGAAACCATCCCGCTTTAGTATAGTTCTATGGCTTTAGAATTTGGACAACAAGTGTATTTCCTCTTGCAACAACTCTGCCACATACATCGAGCGTAGTATTAAATTTTTTATTATAGGTGCCCTTAAGTTTTCCGAGGTGGTCGAAGCCTGTCACGACATTACCGCCATCGATATACCAGCCGAGTATTCTATTGCAGTTGTCTTTTATATAAGTTCTTTCCATCGTAGCCTCCATCAATGTTGATTTTGTTAACGTCTCTCGGTATTACTACAAAAGGTCATCTCAGGTCAATTCTGACTTGTTCGAGATTTATTTAGCCAGATGTTATGATCATCCTCGGGCTTTCCGCCCATAGTCACGTAATGACCGGCCAGTGCGAGAGGTAATGCCAGGGCTACGAGTTGCTTATTTTGGAGTCTTGGGCTTAATAGGCTGTATTGGTTTAATTGGTTGTGCGCCACCACTCATGGATGCCAACTCGCGCTGCTTGTCACTAGTTTTATCACGCAGTGCAGATATCTCCGCGGACTTCTTTTGCTTTTTTGCTGATTGAATTGCTTGGTCAGCATTCCTTAATACCGCATCATAATCCTCACTCATAAGCGCATCAAAATTTGCAAATAACTCATTCATACGCATATTTTACCTCCCCTTGAAATGCCGCGCCATATTGCATTATATATTTATGCCGTGCATCGCCGGCCAATTATTCATACATCAATTTACCGATGTGACTGGAATTGATCCGAACCAAAATCACAAGCGAGTTTACGAGCGATGGGATTGGTGAGGATCAGCACGAAACCTCCTGGTTTCGGGCTTCCAAGTGTTTTATAATTAACGCGGCAATACCGACTAACTCCAGGCATCTCCTGGTGGACATATGGCAATCTTTTGAGCCCGAAACTGCGTTTCGTGCTAATCTGCACCAATTCCGTCGTTCGCAAGCTCACTCGGAATTCGGCACAGATTAACTTCCTGGCTTCGCGATCAACTTCCGTTCCGAAGGCGATGATCGGTTAAATGATATATGTCTGAACACCTCTGGTTTTTCAATCACCATAGACCAGATTACTTTTATCCCCCCGACCACAGACACCACGTCTACAGCCAGGGGGAGGAAATATGGGCACCATGAGCCGCCATACTTTATCAACGATTTATCACGCTGGTGGTATCCATTTACCAGCAACAATCGGTCATCCGATACATCATCCATCTTCCCTGATTTCTGTTTCCTCGCCCCTTACGTTTGCACCGGAATAGCCAATCAACGGCATAGCGTCAATAACTCACACTCGGGTTTCCGGATACGAGGCCCATCCATCATTACAATTTCCGACTTAACAATACGGTTATGTTTTTGAACAAGCAACACGCGCCCGCCTTGATAACGACGCAGCGCGGTTTCGCGGTCTATAATGAAAACAATAGTTTCCGCGATCTTTTCTATCATGCTCGGTTAAAGCATGGCTGTCTTATTTTTTATAGGCGCACACAAGGCAGTTGCAAGATGTAAGGCCACTACAGCGCCCCGAAAGGTTTACAATACATCGACCACAATGATTCTTTCCTAACGACCCGGCTATTCAGATCTCATATCGTTGGGTCCTCATCTTGAACCACGACGTTTTTACCACGGACAAGCCACTACCTAAAAATACTACTTATTACCTTTAATTTGTTTATTATACCATATTGCACCACGGCCGCCACGCGGGAAAGCCCTCGCGCTTTGTTTGTGTGCCTTAGGCCTCAACACCGTGATCGCGCCCTCGGCAACCATTTGAGCAATCTGCGCCATCATGTAATCCGGCACCGCTTTAGATTTAACCACATCCTGCTGCTTCATAATAACTCCTCACAAAAATATGACCCCGGGGCATTGTGGCCTACCCCAGGGTCTTAACGCAGCATTGAGTATTTTTTAAGAGACACCCAAACTCTATCTCAATATATTACGCTGCGTTACCACCCGGCCACGGGCCTCTACAATCTATTTATCCGTTATATGCGATTTTGACCCTTGGCGTCATTATTTATCTTTATCAAACCTGTGCGTCACCATGGGCTCGTGGCACAGAGTTGGGCTGCTCGCGCTGTCGCTGCTCGCTCGCCCCGCGCAGCCCCTACGAGCCCCGGCCACTTCCCTCCGTGGTGACCCAGCAACCCAATACAGCCGTTCGAACCAGACTGCCCTTACGGCCCCTAATAGACGCCCGATCAGCGATCTCCGGCGTGGCCCGCATCCGCGACACACAATGCCGCGCGCGCAATTTTTGCGGCAGGAGCCAACTGCGCCATTCACCGTCGAGGACTTGGTTGTCTCATTCCGTCCGTGCCCGGCGCGGAAACACAATCTGAATCCTATTCTGAATCCGAATCCGATCCCGTCGCACATGCTGACCCACGCTGTGCTCGCCCGCGTTATCCGGGCGCTGGCGTCGTGATGCCTCTCGGTGGGACCAGCGTTTCACCTGTCGCCAGCGGCGCTGTTGTAACGACGGCATGCCGCTCAGAAACCGGTGGGGTAGCGAGCAATCACACCCGACGCTTCATCAAGTGTCAAGGAACAGGCGGTCATACAGCGGCGCTGCCGTGAAGAACTCTCGCTCCAGGCTGCTGGCCTGTGCCGCGATCTGCTTTTGAACCACCGCTGGGTGTCGCCAGAAATCGTTGAGCATGCTCCTCATCCGGGCGACAAGGCGATGCCGGTACTGCTGATAAGCCGACCAATCCGTCGTCCAGTCGCTGGGATACAGCCACTCCGGGGAATACATCTCGACATAACTCAGCCGCGCCGGCGCCAGCGGCATTGCCCCGCAGAGGGCCCCTTCGTATAGGCTGATGCCCAGCGTCTCCTGAAGATTGACTGAAAACACTAGCGCGGCTCGCTGAAGCAGGGCGTGGTATTCTGGCTTGGTGAGGGCTTGATCCTGCGCAACGACGAACCGGTAATCTGGGAAGGCGGCGGCGAGATCGCGGAAAATCTCAACCTGCTTCTCTGGCGCCAGCCGGTGCGGGAACAGAACCAGCCGCTCCTTCACGACGGGCTGGGCCGGTGTAAGCACCGCCCGCAGGTATTCCATGGGCCAGCCGGTCAGGCAAATGCGTCCATCATCAGCGGCGCCGAAGGTCTGCTTGAACAGGTCGATGTGGAACTGGGTGGCGTAGTGGTTAACGTCGAGCGCGTAGAACAGCGCGCTCTCGAAGGCGTTACTCCACCTCTTGTCTGCGATCAGGCGCCCCAGGAAGTCGTGCGGATCATAACCGCCAGCATGCCACATGCCGTGTATTTCCACCGGAACACCAAGAAGATTTGCCATGTAGCGCAGTTGGATGATGCCCGGATGCCAGGCATCAGTGACTAAAATCTTGTCGCCCACCTTGACCTCACCGCGCTCGAAGGCGCGGGCCATAGTGATAATCTGGCTGGACTTGTAGATGTTGGTGGCCGCAAAATTCAGGAAGGCGCCGGGCGTCGGTACCTGCTCACCAGCCTCGCCAGAGATAACCCTGACCGACCACCCACCCTGCCCACGCTCTGCCGCAGCCCGCTGAAGAAGGGCGGGAAGATGATCCCGCCACTCGCCTGTGTAGCGTTGCTGGTGGGCCTCAATGTCGAGCAGCCAGAGCGTTGGCATGGGGTGGTCCTCCGACCTATGGAATCGGCTGGTCAGCACCGGTAGGCTGTGCTGGCGGGCTGGTAGAGCAGTGCCGACCATTGCTGCGTCACTTCGCCGTCACGCTCGTCAGCGCCAGCGACGGTCGCGGGAAAGGTGAGCCGGGCACCGTTTTCGCCGTCCTCGGAAACCTCGACGACCATGGCGCGGCCGGGATAATCGCGAGCGATCTGGGCGTGGAGATCGCGGGCGATCATCTCACAACTCTTCGCATCAAGTTGCAGCACACCCGAAGAGTAATAGCCTTCGGCCTTGTGCTTTAACTGGATGAATTCGATCTCCCGGTCATCGTGCCTGACCTCGATATCGACCCGGAAGTGGAACAGATGACGGTGCGGATTGCGCAGAAACGCCACGTCATCTGGAGCGCCAGGATAGCAGTGGATGCCTTCCCGAACGAACTTAACGAAAATAGAGTTCTTCATGACAGATGCCTCCTTTGGGGCATTGGTTGATCAACCACAATAGACCGCGCCGCAGTTGTCGTTCTCCTGAACCTCGACAGAGGACAGGAAGGGAATTTGAGAGACCATTTGGTTCCATACCCAGATCGCAATGTTCTCTGATGTTGGATTTTCCAGCCCAGCGACATCGTTGAGCAGACGATGGTCGATCATCGACTTGATCGGCAGCCACGCCTTCTCGATGACGGCGAAATCCACCAGCCAGCCGTCGTCGTTGACCGGCCCAACGAAGGACATGGTCACGACAAAGTTGTGGCCGTGGAGATTGTGACACTTGTGGGTGGGCGGAGTTTTGGGCAGGCGGTGCGCTGCCTCAAACCGGAAGGTTTTCCAGATTTTGATCATTGGGACCTTGCCTCCAAGTGGTTGAGATTCTGTTTCAAACATAACTACAGCCTATTCAAGATGTTGAGGGTGTCGCGGTGCCTGAATAGTGCTGCCGCGGTGTCCTCTGCCTTGAACACTTCACGGATGGCCTCCTTCAGCGCCAGGAGTTCATAGGGAGCCATTGATTGGTCGTCCGAGTGGTAATGAGTAAGCGCATTTACATGCCCCTCGATGATCACCTGGATATTGTGGTTTGTGATCAAATCATAACTTCTGGCATCCCAAGTTCGCGTTGCCCCATTTTTCTTGGAATATTTTGCTCTGACGCAAATATCTCCCAAGGTAAGAGCCTTGCCGACTTCGGTCCTCACGAAGAAGCGTGGGTCTTGCGGGTGCCGCGATGATGACCCAGCGCACTGCATGGGCAGTTGCCCTCTCGAAAGCGCCAGTTCTTCAAGATGATCGAGGAAAGGGGTTGTGCTGCCGATGAAACGCTCGTCGTTGACTTTGGCAACGTGATAATCCCAACTCGCCGTCCCAAGACGGAACCCGGTGTAAATCCCACCGAACCCTGCATTTTTAAACGGAGATGAGGCATCAGCAGAGACAACGAAGTTTGGGTTGCCGAGATCGAGCCGAACCTGTTCTTGGATGGTCGAATAGGCACAAAGATGCGGCATCTCCGCCTTCCCCAGGAAGTGGATGCGATCTGTCCCATTGCGGACCATATACTCGCGAGCCTCCAATATTCGGCGCAGCGTATACTCAAGGTTGTTCTTATGAAGGCTGGCGAAAGACAGGTCCTCAAACGGGTATCGGGCAACATTATCAAACCAGATTTTGGACTCCCGTTCATTTCGTCCTTGGACAACATTCATTATCCGAGACGCTCCTTGCGTTCTATTTTTCTCGTAATAGTTGTTGTTTACCAGCGTAATATAGAGGCACGCCGCCTCGGGTCGCTGATAGCCTGTCATGGCGCACAAGTCGTCCAGGCTGATAAACTCGCCGTTCGCATCGTAGAGCCGGTCAGTTGGCCCGACGTTATCCAGGAGACGGTCGATAATCACGTTGATGACGGGCTGCTCGTAATACTTCTCGTCGATGAATTTGAGCATTTTCGCGTCGACGATTTTCTCGGTCGCAAGAAGCGGCAGGTCATTACAAAGCATGTATTCAGAATTCTGCTCTTGCCACGTCAGGATGGCGGAGCGTGATACATCTCCCTCCCAATTCCGCATCCCCATGGTCCCGTTCTGGAAGCCCCCGCTGTCTGTAAGTTGAGCCCGGTAGCCCATTACACCGCGGTCGCGAGTATTAAATGCATCTTGAGTTGTGCTTTTGTAATTGGCGTCCCCAGCCGTCATCAATGTAAATGGAAAGTAGAAGAAAGTCGCATCAGGTGTCAGGTAGTTGACGCTTGATAGCTGATGAGGCAAGCCGCGTATTGGCTCGTCGCTTATCGCGGCGGTTGCAAAATTCTTTTGGATTGCCAGATCAAATTCTGCCCAGTTGTGGCCCCACTTTTGTGAATAGTCGATCATTGCCCGGCCCCGCTCTGGAAGCCTTCTGCCGCGACGGCGGGGCTGGTTATCACAGGACATACTGGGACAGAGCCGTCCTCTATCCGACGGCGCTCGTTGGGTAGCCAGCGTGACTGCCCGGCGCCGTTGGACAGGAGGAGCCCGTCCAAATTGCCCTGCCAGCGGAGCGGCGTTCCCGGATTGCCCTCCGGACCCGCCAGTTCCTTGATAGCCTGATGCAGGGAGCCGCAACCGACCTCAAGGCACGTCAGCGCCGCGTTGTAGTCGCTGCCGGGCTTCACCCAACCATTGAAGTCGATGTGCTGTTCCGGCGATATGTTGACGCCGATGGTGATGGCGACCCGGAAATCGCCGTTGGCCACCGATATCCGGACACTGGTCGGACGGGTCCTGCGAACGGTGAACTCGCCGTCTGCACCTTGTAGGCGCTCCGTCACCTGGGCATTGTTCAGCATGGTGTTGACGAAGAAGCGGAAGATTTCCTGCTCCGTCGTTACCCCGTCGAAATCCCACAGCGCCATGTCCTCGGTGGTCGGCGCAACCGCCGCCACCGCATCGCTGCAGGGCCGGAAATGGAGTATGTTGTCCAGGAGATCGGACAGGGCTTCGTCGCCGCTGTCATTTTGATTCCCGCCGCTCGACGGTGGCACGTTTGCCGAGAGCGGCGTGAAGGAGGTGACTTCCTGGACCCAGAAATGTCCGCGCCGATCGACCATGACCGCAAGCGAAGCGGTCGCGTCATGGCCGCCGTATTTGGCCGTGTCGTATAACCGGCCGATGCCGAGGCCCGGTTGATTGGGCGCGGCGGCGCTGGAAGCGCGAAGCGGAGTTGCCATGACCAGCGGGCTCACTTTTGCGCTGGGCGCAGCGTTGGCGCTTGCGTTGTCCGCGCCGGCCGTCCCTGTGGCCGGCGACGCGGGAGCCGGCTGCGGATGTGCTGGCGATGCCGGGGGCGATGTTCCCGGCTGCGGTGATGGCGTCGCCGGCTCGGATTTAGTGGCGGGCGACGTAGGCTGCCGGACTGGATGTTTGGGCGGATTTGCCGCGCGTTGTCCGCCTCCAGCCGGCGCAGCAGCGACCTTAGATGCCGGGCGATGCCGCCCCATCATCAGAGAATATGGGCCATGGGCTTCGAGGTAGCCGCGCAACTCTTCATATGTCAGCCGCCAGTCCGCGGCGCGCTTCAGAGCCGCAGCGTAGTCCGAAAGCGTTTCCGCCGCCTTGTTGACGGGGAACATCGCTTTGATGAAGGTGTAGTAGAGGTTTTTCTCGGCGCGCTTGTTCAGGGTGATCCCGGCGATCAGCGCGGCGCGCTCAAGCGCATCCCGATTACCCTCAACCGCCTTGACGACGCGGTAAATCCTCGAAAGAGAGGCTGCACCCGCCTTGTCGAGCTGATCAGACAGATTGCTGAAATGCTCCGCCAGCCGGCGGATTTGCTCGAACTCCGTCGTGAGATCAACACCGTCGATCCCGGCTACATCAGCACCAACGACCGGCTTATGCTTTCCACGCAGAGTGGGCTTCTTGGATGCCATGGCACACCGTGTCCTGCGCAGAAGCGCAGACCATTGACCCGGCGACAACTATTGTCGCAAGGCAACACACCCCGAAGAGTGTGTTTTTGGTGCATCGCGGGATTTAACCCTCCGCCAAACCCACGACAGTGGGTTGGTGGCCGATGCTGACACGGGACCGCCTAAATATTCCCAGTTTGCAAAACCGGGGCAATCGAGGACTTAATGCCCGCCAAGCCTCTAATCTACACAACGGCCCCGTATGTCGCAAGCGATATTGAAGTCGCTGCAATCCGTTGAGCAGCCCCCAACGAACGGGCACGGTAGAGCCGCCGCGTGTGTAATGGTCAGTAATGAGGATTGGCCCCGCCACCGCGCCACCGCGAAAGCCGTTTGGCGAAATTGACCCAGCCCGTCGCCAGCCGTGGCTCTGGCGCCTCGGGCCATTGTATCTTTGCCCAATGAGATTGAGGTGAACGATGAGGGTCGCGGTCATCACGCCATACACCAACGAGCCAGACGGCTGGATCGAACAGTGCTGCCAAAGTGTCCGGGATCAAACCCACCCTGCGGATCACTTGTTGATCGCCGATGGCAGCCCGCGTCCGATCTGCCGTCAATTTTCGACGCGGCACCTGGAACTGCCGACCAAAAGCGCGGACTACGGACACTCACCAAGGCGATTGGCCTGCGTCGCGGCGGTGATCTGGGGCTACGATGCGGTGGCATTCCTCGACGCTGATAATTGGTTCGACCCGGATCATATAGTGAGCCTCGTCGCCGCTCACAAGCAGACCGGTGCGGACGTCTGCACATCAGCCAGAAAGTTAAACAGGCTTGATGGCGCGCTGCTGGGGTATTGCCTCAACTCCGACGGTCGGATGTTCTGCGACATGAACTGCCTGTTCCTCACCACGACCCTGCTCAAAACCGATTGGGCGGTGATGTCGTTCCCTGATTGGGCCGCCCCGATATGTGATCGCGCAATCTGGTCGAATATCATGGAGAGGAACCTGCCGACCGCTCACACCGGGAAGCCAACGATTTGCTACAGGACCAAGTTTCACGGCCACTACGACGCGGCTGGGGAACCGCTGCCTGATGGCATCGGAGCGCCAGTATTCAATGTTGAGCATGCTTTGGACCGATGGAGACGGGAGAAAGGCGTTGACCTGTCCTTTGAAATTAGCGTTTCGAGTGCGCCACCATAGGTTGCTCGATGTCACAATTACACACGGCTGCACGACCTATCTTATTGAAATGGCGCGATATCTCATCCGGATCCGGACGAGATTTTTCCTTCCACGCTCGATATGACCCCGCATGTCAAAATAGATTCCGCGCGAAAATGCATAAAGTGATTGTATATTACAACAACTCAACCGCAGACCGCATTAGATCGTCATTAACCTCAATATAACGCTGGGTGGTGGTCAAATGCTTGTGGCCGGCCAACTGCATGATGACCTTTGCGCTGACGCCACTGTGCGCAAGACGACTGATAAACCAGCGTCTTCCGCTATGAGATGACGCTCCTTCAAGCCCGGCCTGTTCGTAGAGGTCTCCCATCAACTGGCACAGGGTGTTCGCCGAAAACGCTGTCCGTTTCTGCGTCATCAGCAGGGGCCGCTCCGGCTTCACGGTGTCGGCCAGCGTGGCGCGGTAGCGTTCCAGTTCCTTCCGGAGCCGATCGGACACGAACACCACCCGCGCGTGCCCGCCTTTGGTGATCTCGCTGGACAGCCTGATCTGGCTGCGCACCGTCCGCCCATCAGCCTCGAACACATCTCCCACGGTGAGGCCAGCGATTTCGCCAACGCGCATCCCAGCCTGATAACTCAGAATGAATGCAATCCGGTTTCGAGCAGCGTATTTCGTTTGTGCGACCACAGCAAGGATACGCTTCTGCTCGTGATCTGTAAGGACGCGGGCTTGAGACATCGAATACCTCATCTTTTGCTATATGTACCTACCTTTCCTTATATTTCCAGGTTGGGTGAAGGTCAAACGATGGTTGAACCCTAGCGTTTACGGGCGGTTGGGGCGAAACATCATCTTATCCAGATT
>SESB01001809.1_pt1 | contig 13365 bp, 12 predicted proteins | sample 3171441 | NCBI WGS metagenome assembly SESB01 (sample SAMN06051867, study PRJNA518727) | freshwater metagenome | biome: subpolar coniferous forest; feature: holomictic lake; material: water; isolation source: holomictic Lake 227, 6 m depth | place: Canada: near Kenora, Ontario | collected...
TAAACGTGCTGAAATAGAACAGTTGCACCATCGCATACTTCAATTATTGCCCAACACCCAATTGTGGTTCTTAGATGGGAAAGATGAAAAAGGCAAAGTTGTTTCTAACCCCAATATTGGATATGGGAATCAGATCATAAAATATGCTGATGGAAAAACCAAAGAATTTTTTCAAATTGGGATTAGTGCCAATACAAAGGGAATCTCAGTTTATATTATGGGGATTGCAGATAAAAAGTATTTGCCAGATAACTATGCAAAAACAATTGGTAAGGCATCTGTAACGGGATACTGTATTAATTTCAAAACGCTGAAAGACATCCATATGGAAGTCATTGACAAAGCAATACTCGATGGTGTAAAACTTACAAAATAGCTAACAATTATATCAGCTGTGATAGCATCAATACAAGCATACAACAACCAGCAAACTGCAAATTTTAAAGCAATCTGCGACCTGCTCACATCAATTATTGATCAGGAACTAACCGATGCAGAAAGTAAAATTTGGCATGGCCACCCAGTTTGGTTTTTAGAAGGCAACCCAATAGTTGGATTTAGCAAACAAAAGGATGGAATTAAATTGATGTTTTGGAGTGGGGCAGATTTTGAAGAAGATGGATTAAATATTCGTGGAAAAAAATATAAAGACGCTTCTGTTTTTTACAACCATGTTTCCGAAATAAAATCAAAAGCTTTGAAAACCTGGCTCAAAAAATCAAGAACCATTCAATGGGATTATAAAAACCTGGTAAAACGAAAAGGTCAACTTGAAAGATTAAAATAATATGCAAGTAACACCCGAACAAGATGCTCGAATTGCAAAAAATGACTTTCTCAGTTGTCATAAACTAAATAAACCTTACTCCATACTTACTCCGTGGATACTCCATGGATTACCCGTGGATACTTCACCAAAAGCCGTGGATTATTTTAGTATATTTAAAACTTATATTTGTTTAAATTGTTTATTTTATTATATGAGTTAATTCGGAACCTCATGTTCATTTAAAAGTATAGTATGCAGCAATTGGCAGATTGGTATTTTGCCTTAGTTTTTTTTGTTACGCTGCTAGGTTTCCTGGTTGCCGGAATTCTTTTCTTTGTTAATAAAACCGATATATGCAATAGATGCGCACAAATCTTGGTCTTTTATTAGAAAAAATATACCAAACAATTGTTAGGTATATGGGAAACTATATTTTTTACATTCTTTCCGGAACCCGAATTCCTAATACCGACATACCCTTTTGTAATACTTGCGCAGTGAGTTTCGATAAATGAATTCTTAAAGATTTCTTTTCTTCAGTTTCCGCATTTGCAATGCTATGTTGTGTATAAAATCCATTAAATATTTTCGCTAATTCAAACACATAGATTGCCACTTTAGAAGGATCGTGCTCATTAGCTGCATCTGCCAAAATACTAGGGAATAATTCCAAATGTTTGGTGAGTTCTAACTCAAGAGGAAGTAATGTTTCAGTGATTAAATTTTGTAAGACGGTTTCTTCTTGTTTGCGTAAAATACTTTTAATACGAGCATGGGTATATTGTACAAACGGACCCGTAAATCCATGAAAGTCGATACTCTCTTCTGGATTAAAAATCATTTTCTTTTTAGGATCAACTCGTAGTAAAAAGAATTTCAATGCACCTAAACCGATGGTATCATATAGTTCTACTAATTCATCTGAAGTAAAGTCTTTCACTTTACCAAGCTCTTCGGTTTTTTGTTGCGCGATATTTACCATCGCATCCACTAAATCATCAGCATCAACTACTGTTCCTTCACGACTCTTCATTTTACCTGTGGGTAATTCTACCATGCCATAACTTAAATGATAAATTCCATCAGCTGCAGGTATACCTAATTTCTGACAGATCAGTTTCAAAACTTTGAAGTGATAATTCTGTTCATCGCCCACTACATAGATACTTTGTTCGGCTTTGAATTCATTGTATTTATGAACCGCCAAACCTATATCCTGTGTCATGTATACAGAAGTGCCATCTTTACGTCGCACTAATTTTTCATCCAATCCATCAGCCGTTAAATCGATCCATACACTGGTATCATCTTTTTGAATGAATACTTTTTTCTCTAATCCACTTTCCACTAAATCCTTTCCTAATAAATAAGTATTACTCTCATAATAGGTTTTATCAAAATCGCTTCCAATTCTTTTGTAAGTAGTATCAAATCCTTCATACACCCAGCCATTCATAGTTCGCCACAGTTCCATCACTTCAGGCTTACTGGCCTCCCAGTCTAACAACATCTGTTGTGTGGCTTTCATGATTGGCGCTTCTTTTTCTGCAATTGCAGGTTCCATACCGCCGGCCACTAATTCAGCTACTTCAGCTTTATAGGCATCATTGAACTTCACATAATAGTCACCCACAAAATGATCTCCCTTCATGCCGGTACTGGCAGGAGTGGCTCCATTGCCATAGCGTTGCCAGGCAATCATACTTTTACAAATATGCACGCCACGATCGTTTACAATACATGTTTTGGCAACATCATATCCATTTGCTTTTAAAATTTCAGCAATACTCCATCCTAAAAAGTTATTTCTTAAATGACCTAAGTGCAAAGGTTTATTGGTGTTGGGAGAACTGTATTCCACCATTACTTTTTTACCATTGCTAGGTTGAATGCCGTATTGTAGATTGTTCTTTTGACCATCAATAAAATCTAACCAAAACTGATTCGAGATTACCAGATTTAAGAAACCTTTAATTACATTGAAACCTGAAAATAGGGTAGGGTTTTGTGCAACAATATGTTCCCCCAATTCCTGACCTAGAGCGTCTGGAGATTTTTTCAATTGCTTTACAAATGCAAATAAAACCACCGTATAATCACCTTCAAATTCGGGTTTGGTGGCATTTACCTGTATCTGCTCAGCGCTCAAGCTTACGCCATATAAAGTATCTATTGATCGAACAGCGGCATCCTTTATTTTTACTACAACACTCATTTTCTTAACATTTTCGGATGGCAAAGCTAACAAATTAAGGCCTACCTTCGCCGGCGTAAATGCGAAAGCTACATGAAAATATACGAAGCCTGATTCTCAGTGTAGTAGATCTGTTCTATCCGATCTTCAAAAACATCATGCCTTTACAAACCTTTCGCTATGCAGCTTGTGGTGGGTTTAATACCGTTTTAGATATTAGTTTGTTTTTCGTTTCTTATAATTTCATTCTTCATAAAGCACCTGTTCATATTGGCTCTGTAACTATCGGGGCCCATATCGCAGCCTTTTTAATTGGCTTTATGGTAACATTTCCCATTGGATTTTATTTAAGCCGTTATGTGGTGTTTCAGGAGACCAGTGTAAAAAAAGCAACGCAGTTGGCTAAATATTTTACTGTTGTTTTTGGTTGCCTGCTGCTCAATTATGCATTCCTGAAAATATTTGTTGACTTGTTTGGCTGGTACCCAACACCTTCCAAAATACTGACTACCTTTTTTGTTGTTGCTTTTAGCTATGTGAGTCAAAAGAATTTTACATTTAAACCTCAGGAGGGATAGTTTTTTATTCTTTAAATTCAAACAAGAAAGAATCCTTTGCCTTTTGTTTGATTCCAAATTGATCCTCAAATTCTGGTCCGCTATAATTTAAACGAATTGTTTTATCCTTGATTCCATTGATTGCTTTTGCTTGAATAATAGAAGGAAATTTATTAGCCCCTTGTTGAATTATTTCAAATCCATTTATTTTTTCTATATCCCAATTACCAGCTTTTCCCAGTACTTCAAAATGATACACTTGATTACTATCTATTTCTTTTAACCATAATAGGGGATATTGAAAATTATAAGGCCCCCATGCGTTCACTCTAATTTCTTGCAACCCCTGAGGAAAGGCTTGTTCCGGAATATCAGTATAGTTTATTGCTGAAAGTTTTTTGTCTTTTTGATAATCCAGATCTAAAAATTCCGATTCTCTGGTGGTATCAATTTCAGTAACCTGATCGCCAATTATCCAATCAATTTCATTTTCTATTTTTTTATTCCCACTGAATACTGCTGTGTCTGTTCCATATAAATGATAAGCCGTTTTATTTTGTTCAATACTGTTGGATGCGATCCAGTAATTTTCACTTCTGGTATTATGATGGGCAATATAAGAAGCCTCTACTCCCTGCTTTTCGTTCGACCATAGCTTCAAAGCAGTTCGATTATATTTAATTTCATTCAGCGCGATATTGATATTTTGTCCATGCTCAATGGCAATCCCATAGCGGTTATGCAGGATTTTATTGTCTGAGATATCACTGTCAAAACTATAGCCACCCCAGATGCCATAATCACATCCCCAGATCCGATTATGTAATACGCTATTGCTGCTAAAAGTTATTTCAATGCCATTATTAGAGGCATAAGAAAAATCATTGCCATAAATCAAATTATTATTGCAACCACCAATACCTGTATCCAAAGTAGACTGGCCTGCCCATAGAAAAAATCCGTCACCAGAATGCGTGGCAGAATTATATGCAAATACATTTTCACTACTCTGTTCATAAACTAAAATTCCTGCACTATCCTGGCCACGTCGGTATTTCCCTAAACTAAACCCCCGAATATTAAAATCTAAACGATTGTGATAAATAAAATTATTACTGGATCGATAAAGTCCAATACCTAAGCCAGAGTTAAACGAAAAGTTATTGTCGAATACTTTTGCATCATTGCATTTCACCATCAACAAAGCACACTGATTGCCTGTGATAATATTGTCTTTAATAGTTGCTTTATTGCAATTGATTAAATAAATACCGGCACCTTTTTCTTTCCATTCGTCCGCTTCATTATGATGGTAACTCATCCAATCTCGTTCATCTTCTTGATCTCTTCCACTGAATAATTGGGGGCGATAATTATAACTAAAGTCGCAATGGATAATCGATAACTTTAAAACACTATCTGCCAATAATGCAATTTTATAACCATGCACCTGTAAATTCTTTATAGTAATGTTCTCAGACCCTTTATCGATTTGAATGGCAAGTCCTTTCATCAGGTCTGGTCTCTCAGGATGGTTTGTGCCATTCAAAATACTCTGGTTAAAATCGATCACCAGATTTTTTCCTGAAATATGAATGAGCGGCGACTGAAGAGAGCTATTAGCTTCTATAAAATAATTATCCTTTTCAATTACCAATGATTCCGAAATGAGTTGACCCGCTTTTAATCTGCTCAGTGTTTGCGTATATCCATAGAGATAAACAGCCATCAAACCTATTACTAAAATACTCCGGGTTAATAGTAAGCGCATGCCTAAAAATAAGGAATTGAGGGTTAGGGGATTCTTAAATCAAGTCAGTTTATTATGTTCATCTGACTTATCCGCAGCATCAATCTGGCATAATTGTATGGAATCTTCTGATAAAATGGGTTGAAATGTCTGACTTCTGCTGACAAATTTGCATTTTATAGGCGATGGCATGGTGATTGACAGTAGGAAGTTGTCCTCCAAAAGGGCGAAAAGATTAAAAAAATATTATATGGGAAAGATCATTGGTATTGACTTAGGAACAACCAACAGTTGCGTATCTGTAATGGAAGGAAACGAGCCTGTTGTAATTGCAAATGACGAAGGTAGAAGAACTACCCCTTCAGTTGTGGCATTTTTAAAGAATGGTGAGCGTAAAGTAGGAGATCCTGCTAAGCGTCAGGCCATCACGAATCCACAAAACACCATTAGTAGTGTGAAGCGTTTTATGGGTCGTCGTTTCGACGAAGTAACAGAAGAAATTAGCCATTGGAGCTATAAAGTAGCCAAAGGCGATAACAATACAGTGCGTGTAGCGATCGATGATCGTTTATATACTCCGCAAGAAATCTCTGCAATGATTTTGCAGAAGATGAAAAAAACAGCTGAGGACTATTTGGGTCAGGAAGTTACAGAAGCAGTTATTACTGTACCTGCATACTTTAATGATGCTCAACGTCAGGCCACTAAAGAAGCTGGTGAGATTGCTGGTTTAAATGTTCGCAGAATTGTGAACGAACCAACTGCAGCTGCATTAGCTTATGGTTTAGATAAGAAACATACAGATCAGAAGATTGCTGTATTTGATTTGGGTGGTGGTACTTTCGATATTTCTATCCTTGAATTAGGTGATGGTGTATTCGAAGTAAAATCAACCAATGGTGATACACACTTAGGTGGTGATGATTTTGATAAAGTAATTATGGATTGGTTAGCTGATCAATTTAAGACTCAGGAGGCAATTGATCTTCGTAAAGATCCAATGGCTTTACAACGTTTGAAAGAAGCTTCTGAAAAAGCAAAAGTAGAATTGAGTTCTTCTTCAGAAACAGAAATCAATCTACCTTATATCACTGCAGTGGATGGCGTGCCTAAACACTTAGTGGTTAAATTAACTCGTGCTAAATTTGAAGCATTATCTGATAATTTATTTGCTCGTTGTTTGAAACCTTGTGAAGCTGCATTGAAAGATGCTGGTTACAATATTTCTCAAATTGATGAAGTGATTTTAGTAGGTGGTTCAACACGTATTCCTAAAGTACAGGAAATCGTAGAAAAATTCTTCGGTAGAAAACCTAACAAGAGTGTTAACCCGGATGAGGTTGTTGCAATTGGTGCAGGTATACAGGGAGCTGTGTTAAGTGGTGATATCAAAGACGTATTGTTATTAGATGTTACTCCATTAGGATTAGGTATCGAAACAATGGGTGGTGTAATGACAACAATGATCACATCAAACACAACTATTCCTACTAAGAAAACAGAAGTTTATTCTACAGCTAGCGATAATCAACCAGGCGTACAAATTCATGTATTACAAGGTGAGCGTCCTTTAGCTACTCAAAATAAAAGCTTAGGTACTTTTAACTTGGATGGTATTCCGCCAGCACCAAGAGGAGTTCCTCAGATTGAAGTAACTTTTGATATCGATGCAAACGGTATGATACATGTAAGTGCGAAAGATAAAGGAACTGGAAAAGAGCAGAAGATTCGTATCGAAGCTGGAAGCGGCTTGAGCAAAGAAGAAGTAGAAAAAATGAAGGCTGAAGCAAAAGCTAATGAGTCAGAAGATAAATTAGCAAGAGAGCGTGTAGAAAAAATCAATCAGGCAGATAGTTTAATTTTCCAGACAGAGAAGCAATTCAAAGAGTTTGGTGATAAAATTCCTGAAGATAAAAAAGCACCAATTGAAACCGCTTTAGCTAAATTAAAAGAAGCGCATAAAAATCAGGACGTTGCTGCAATTGATACTGCAATGACTGAAATGAATACAGCGTGGACTGCAGCAAGCGAAGAGATCTATAAAGCACAGGCAGCTGCAGGCGAACAGCCGGGCGCTGATGCAGGAGCTCATGCAAATGCAGGGGGTTCACAGCAGGCAGCTGGTGAAACAGTTACTGATGCTGAGTTTGAAGAAGTGAAGTAATCTATATCAGATTGAATAATGAAGGCACCCAAATTTTGGGTGCCTTTGTATTTTATTGGCATTGATTGAAACGAATTCATTGATATTGATACATAATTGATATTCAATATGTTTTTAGATTATCTTGTCTGAATGAGCATATCTAAAACATTCGTTTATTCGAATAGTCCAGAGCCCCATCGTGTACGTACTAAAGCCATTTTGAAGACTAATCCGGAGATTAGAAAATTGATTGGCAAGAATCCCATCACATTTCTTGTAATTGTTGGTTTAGTTGCATTGCAATTGATTTTGTGTTGGATCTTGAGGGATCAATCCTGGTGGTGGGTGTTAGGCATTGCTTATGTAATTGGGGCTTTTGTGGATCATGCATTATTTGTAATGATACACGAATGTTCGCATCGATTGATCTTTAAAAGACCTTTGGCAAATCGCCTTTCAGGAATATTAGCCAATATTCCCCAGGTATTTCCAAGCTCCGTTTCGTTTGAACGTTACCATATCAAACATCATTCATTTCAAGGTGTGATGGAATTAGATGGAGACCTGCCAAATGAATGGGAAGCCAAATTAATTGATAACTTTTTTATTGGAAAAATAATATGGTTATTATTCTATCCCATATTTCAAGTATTTCGTTTATCAAGACTTAGAGAAATCAAACCTTTCGATAAATGGATTGCGCTGAACTTGTTGGTGCAATTGCTTTTCGTTGGATTAGTGATTTATTTTTTGGGAACAAAATCAATCATTTATTTAATTGCTAGTTTCTTTTTTTCTGTTGGATTACATCCCCTTGGAGCCAGATGGATTCAAGAACATTATTTAATTGGTGGTGAACAAGAAACACATAGTTATTATGGTCCTTTCAATACAGTTGCTTTTAATGTGGGATACCATAATGAGCATCATGATTTTCCATCTGTGCCATGGAATAAATTACCCCAAATTAGAAAGGATGCTGCAGCATTTTATGATACGCTAAACTATCATACATCCTGGACCAAACTGTTTGTTCGGTTTTTATTCGACAAAGAAATCTCTTTGTACTCGCGTGTGATTAGATCAAATCGAGGTAAAGTTCCTTTAAGTGATGAATCAAAACCTGATACAGAACTATCATAAGATAATTACATTTTTAAACAGGCTAACGTTTGTTAGGGCTTTGAATTATCTTTGCGTATAATTTAGGAAATATGAATAATAGAACTGTTTATATCGTCTCTGCTGTGCGTACTCCAACAGGAAGTTTTGGGGGCAGCTTAAAAGATTTTTCAGCTACTCAGCTTGGAGCAATAGCTATTAAGGCTGCAGTTGAAAGAGCAGGTATTCAGCCTGGTGATGTACAGGAAGTGTTGATGGGATCGGTGATACAAGCAAACCTTGGTCAGGCACCTGCACGTCAAGCCTCGAAGTTTGCGGGACTTCCAGATAGCGTGATATGCACTACAGTAAATAAGGTTTGTGCCAGTGGTATGAAAGCCATCATGCAAGGCGCACAATCAATTTTATTAGGAGACGCAGATATTATTGTTGCTGGTGGCATGGAAAGTATGAGCAATGTTCCATTTTATAGTGCAAATATGCGATGGGGTAATAAATATGGCAATGTATCACTCATTGATGGTTTGGCTAAAGATGGGTTAACGGATGTGTATCATAATTATGCGATGGGAAATTCTGCTGAATTATGTGCCAAAGAATTTCATATCAGCAGGGAAGAACAGGATGCTTTTGCAATAGAAAGTTACAAAAGAAGTCAGACCGCATGGAACAAAGGTTTATTCGATGAAGAAATTGTTCCAGTATCGATACCGCAGAAAAAAGGAGATCCTATTTTATTTCAAAAAGATGAGGAAGCATTCAATGTAAAATTTGATAAGATCCCTGATTTAAAACCAGCATTTATTAAAGATGGAACTGTTACGGCAGCAAACGCATCTACTATGAATGATGGTGCAGCTGCTTTAGTACTTATGAGTAAAGAAAAAGCTGACGCAATGGGTATAAAGCCTTTGGCTATTATTCGCAGTTACGCTGATGCGGAACAAGCTCCAGAATGGTTTACAACTACACCATCACTTGCTGTTCCTAAAGCCGTTCAAAAAGCAGGTTTGCACATGAGTGATGTTGACTTCGTAGAATTGAATGAAGCATTTTCAGTGGTAGGAATTATAAACACTCAGAAAATGAAATTAGATCCAGCAAAAGTAAATGTAAATGGTGGTGCCGTATCATTAGGGCATGCACTGGGATGCAGTGGTGCAAGGATTGTAGTAACGTTAATTCATGTATTAAAACAAAACGCCGGCAAAATAGGCGCTGCTGGAATTTGTAATGGAGGTGGTGGTGCTAGTGCCTTGATAATTGAACTTGCTTAATAATTCCTTTTCTTTGAAAGATGTTAGATATTAAAATTGTTAGTGCTGGAAAAGAAGATGCAAAGTTAATTGCCATCATCAGCAGAGAAACTTTTTATGATACTTACGCTGCAGAAAATACCGCAGCGAATATGGCCAAATTTATGACCCAGCAATTCAGTAAAACTTTGTTGATGGAAGAAGTAGGAGTTGAGGGCAATCATTTTTTTCTTGCTTATATAGACGGCGAAGTAGCAGGCTACTTAAAATTAAAAGATGCAAATCATCCACAATTAGTTGGAACACAAGCATTAGAAATCTCAAGAATTTATGTTAGCAAACCCTTTATTGGTAAATCAGTAGGGAAGGCGCTGTTGCAGACTGCGATTGACTTTGCACAAGAAAAGTCAAAAGACTGGCTTTGGTTAATTGCCTGGAAAGAAAATAAAAGAGCACTTCAGTTTTATCAGAAAAATGGTTTTGAAATCTTTGCTGAAAGTACTTTTTTATTAGGTGATGATCTGCAAAATGACTGGGTATTAAAAAGAAGTATTCGTTAAAATACTTCTTTTTAATAGACCACATATTTCAATTATCTAACAGCTATAGCAATGCCTAAACCAACAGTATTATATTTTGCAAAAGTATAGTCTGCATATACTTTTAGAATCGTCAAATTTAATCTTGCTCCCCATGTATTTGTAAGACCGCTGCCTTTGTATTCCAAAGAGATTGGATCTTTTTGAGTTGTTGTTGATTTGTCATTTGGAGGAGTTAACCCCGTATTATAAGTAATGGTATAATCTCCTGCTAATTTTATTTTCGAAGTTCCAGATGCATATCCAATAGAGGTGTACAATTCTAATAATGAGAATTTAACGGAAGCAATTCCTTGTAAAGTAAATGCTGTAATATTATATCCTGCAACTGAATTGCTACTCTGAACTGATGAACCGGTATTAAATGTGGGCTTTATACTGGCATCAATTTTACTATAGGCAGCCAAAGCCGAAAGGTGTAAAAAAGGAACTTTTTTAATAAAAGGAAGGTAGTTTGAAAATTCGTGTTGAACTGCTAAGCCAAATACGCCAATTTCCAAATCTCCACCTGCACCTGATTTAGGGAAATATCGCAATTTAACATCTGTATTTTTTATTAAACCTAAACCAATCTGAACAACAGGTAAAGGGGTAGAAACGGGTAAAAATGAAATATTTTTTTTCAAATCTTCACCGATACCTTTTGGAGCTGCAAAACTGGTGGAAACGGGTTGTCCATTTACCGTACTATTCACATTGATTACCTGGGAACTTGTTCCACCCATTAAGGTGGGTAATGCGGCAGAACTAGCCGTGCCACTTAATTTCATACTTGAATAATCTGCATTATTGAAAGTGAAACTTTCTTTCTCTTTTGGGATGATGGCAAACTGGCCATTGATAGAAATATCAAATCCCAAAAACTTATGGGTTCTTGCAGTTGAATACCACCCCCTTGAAAGGTTATGAATTTCACCTTCTGCGAAGGGTCTAAAATAGTCAGTGGCATATTTATTTGCGTCTGTTAATGAGCCTGCAATAATTTGCCCAATATCCTGTGCCTTGGAATTAAAACTGCAACAAATAAAGCCTGCAATGAAAATATATTTTTTCATAAAATTGATATTAATCATGCTACAAAAGTGCGTTTTATTTTTTAACTGATTTTGTATTAAAAGTAAATGGGCCATACTTGTGTTGTTTTTCTGTATAGCTATCAACATAAGGACCTATCGGACAATCAACTGGTTTTTTTGAAATATCAGGCCAATCTTTTGATTGATCTTTATGTGGCCTGGGTTGGGAATTTACAAATGCAGCAATATCCCATGCAGCTTCATTACTAATGGCCGGATGATGGTAATTAACGGGGTTAGGCATATTGTTTTTAATAAACCCTGCAAATCTCGACAAACGAAAAATTCCTGCAGCATCGTTATAACTGTTATTTCCCCAGAGTGGGGGATACATAAATCCAATTCCATTTAATGCTGGCATTCCTTCCCCATTCATACCATGGCATTTGGAGCAACTGATAAAATAGTTTTGTTGACCTTTATAAGGATCAGCAGCTCTGGATAAAAAAGGTAAATCTTGAATGCCCGTTCCTTTTGGTTTTTCGCCCTTGGGGATTTCTTTGCCCAACCATTTAATATAGGCAACCATAGCCCTCATTTCTTTACTTGAACTGTCTGTTGGATTTCCATTTAAACTTCTCTGTAAACAATCGTTTACCCTCATTTCTATTGATTCTAGCTTACCACTCCGGGCTCTTATTTTTGGATATTGTGATGCTACAGCACCATAATTATTGCCCCATGGTTTGGTACCAGCTTCTAAGTGACAATTCTGACAATTCATGCCATTGGTACTGTGTGAAACAGATCCTTTGGGACCAAGAAATTTAGAGGTGTTACTAATTAATTGAAAACCGTACCGGATCAAACTCCCTGAGCTATCAACGGGTATCTGATAAGGACCAGCTCCGGTCCAACAATTTGCAGTATCATTCACTACTGTTTGGAGAATAGGATCTGTTTTGCTTTTTCTGAACAGAGAAAACAAGGCGATAAAAACAACCAAGAAAAAAGAGAGGACTCTCCAATACTTCATTCAAATTAGTGCGGAATTTTATTGCGAACCAATCCGTAAACCCAGGTTCCTGCAATCGCGCTCAATAAAGTTACAATTGTAACTGATATACCCGTACCTATTTGAGCAAATAATGGACCAGGACATGCACCCGTGATGGCCCAGCCTAAACCAAACAATAAGCCACCATAAATTTGACCCACATTAAATTTCTTTTCTTCAAACTGAATGGGCTCGCCATAAATAGTTTTGATTTTGAATTTCTTAATGATAAATACCGAGATGGCTCCTACTACTACCGCAGAACCAATTACTCCATACATATGAAAACTTTGTAGACGAAACATTTCTTGAATGCGGAACCAGGAAATAATTTCTGCTTTCACAAAAACAATTCCAAAAATAATTCCAACAATTAAATATTTTAAATTGTACCAATAAGGATGAACCAATTCACTTTCGTTTAAACAGGTAGCATCCAATGAGCGTAATTCAAAATCGTTTTCAGGTATATTCTTTGACATATATTATCGGAGTATAAAAGGTAAAATAAGGTTTGCCATGATAAATCCACCTGCCATAAAACAAATGGTGGCAACTAATGAAGGCCATTGAAGATTACTTAATCCTGTGATGGAATGACCAGAAGTACAACCTCCTGCATATCTGGTGCCAAAGCCTACCAGGAAGCCACCTAATACCATGAGCAGCCAACCCTTTAGATGCAACAGACTTCCCCAATTGAAAATTTCAGTAGGGATTAATTGACTATAATCTGTAATGCCATAACTTTTTAATTCAGTTACTAAATCAGGATTAACATGAATGGGTTGTGGGTTCGCTAGCAATTGTGCAGCAATTAATCCCCCTAAAAAAATACCAGCTACAAAAAAAAGATTCCAGATCTCCTTTTTCCAATCGTATTTGAAATAATGAATGTC
>SESB01001814.1_pt1 | contig 13324 bp, 9 predicted proteins | sample 3171441 | NCBI WGS metagenome assembly SESB01 (sample SAMN06051867, study PRJNA518727) | freshwater metagenome | biome: subpolar coniferous forest; feature: holomictic lake; material: water; isolation source: holomictic Lake 227, 6 m depth | place: Canada: near Kenora, Ontario | collected 2014-07-08...
AAATTATGGGTGCCCAGTGTAGAAGGATGCAGAATCACGAGCAGAAGGAGCAGGAGAACGCGAAAGGCGCGGAGGAGGACCTGCTGCGGCCGCCGTCCGGCTCGTCGGCGTCCGCGCGCTGGCGCAAGGTCGCCGCGAACGTCGGGGACGCGCTGCGCGCGGTGGACGCCGCCGACTGCGCAGGTCCGGGCGGACGGCGCGCGTACGGCGACCTGCGCGTGGCGCTGCTGAGGGCGGCGGAGATCGCGCAGGCGTTCGGGGGGGACGGGAGCAGCGGGAGGTGGGAGGAGGTGTGACTGCGACTGTCAGTCCAGGTCTCCGTCGTCGTCGTCGCCGAAGTGGCTGCGCATGCGCCAGCCGATGTAGGTCAGCCCGCGCGTGCCGGTTCCCTTGCCTCCCGGCACGCCCTTGCCGAGCACGCGGTCGAGGTAGCGCTGCAGCAGCTGCTTCTTGGGCGCCTTGATCGGCACGTTGTCGGCCGTGATCCAGACCTTGATCTCGGCCATCGCGTCGTCGATCGTGAGCCCGGTGGTCATCGGCGGCGTCAGCGAGGGGCCGGGCGCCGGCGGCGGCGGCGGCACGCGCTCGATGCAGCAGTCGACGAAGTCGGCCATGTGGTCGTTGGTGCGCTGGTAGTCGTGCGTGCACTGCATCACCGCCGGCGGCTCGGTCAGCTTGCCCGCGTGGTAGCGCTTGTAGTACTGGATCAGGATGGCCATGAAGTGCTCCTTCCATGCGTTGAGCTTGCCGCCGAGCTCCATGTCGATCGGGAACTCGTTCGGGCGCTCGTGGCTCGGGTTCTCGACGAACTTGCTGCCGAACTCGACCACGCGGATGCGGCGCCACGTGCCGCCGTCGTCGCTCGGCACGTGCGGCAGCTGGTTGCACAGCAGGAACAGCTTGAACTGCGGGCGCCACTCGCACGGCGGCTTGAACAGCTCGCGCGTCTGCACGGTGTCGCCGCCGCTGAGCTCCTTGAGCTGGCCGACGTTGAGCCGCTCGTCCTCGCTCGGCTCCTGCAGCACCGCGAAGCGGCGGCCCTTGGCGCGCGCGATCTCGGGCGTCGCCGAGCTGCTCGCCGCGCGCTTCTGCGTCAGCAGCGTGACCGGGAACTTGCAGCAGTACTGGCCGAGCGACTTCTCGAGCAGCGAGACGCTCAGCGACTTGCCGTTGCTGCCGCTGCCGGTCCAGATGTGGAAGCGCTCCTCGCGGATGTGGCCGCTGAGGCACGACGACAGCGTCAGCAGCACGTACTCGCGGATGTCCGGCGACGGGTGCACGCTCTCCCAGAAGCGCATGATGGCCTTGACGTTGGCGTTCTCGGCGTCGAACGCGATGTGGTTGATGCCGGTCGAGAACGAGACGTGGTCGTCCGGCCGGCCCTCGCGGAACTCCTGGTTGGCGAGGTCGTACACGCCGTTCTCGAAGCCGAGCAGGTTGACGTCGCTGTCGAGCAGGTCCTCGAAGTGCTCGCGGTAGAACAGCTCGCAGCACTCCTTGAGCACGTTGTCCTTGAACGCGGTGACCTTGAGCTTGAGCGCCATGTCGGCGAGCTTCTTGGCCTGCTGCAGCATCTCCTTCTGCTCGGCCTCGTCCTCGGTGCTGCTCGCGCGCTGCGCGAGCAGCTGCTTGGCCGTCACGTACTCGCGGAACACGTCGTTGCTCAGCCTGCGCCGCAGCGCGTAGGCCGAGTCGCACTCGCGCCAGCGGTGGTCGCGGAACTCGTACCAGACCTTGTTGCGGATGTTGCTGCACGCGAACTCGTAGCGGTACAGGTGGTGCACGACGCGCGCGACGTCGTAGTGCGTGCCGCTGAGGCTGCCCTTGATCAGGCGCGACAGGTCGACGCGCAGGATCTCGCGGTAGCGCTCGGGCGCGTCCTGGCGCGCCCACATGTGCAGCGTGCCGATGCCCAGCCCGCCGATGCGCATCGAGTGCCACAGCCGCGGGCACTCGCCCTCGACGTACTTGCTCGAGCGCTGGCTGATGCCGACCCACGCCTCGAGCAGGCGGTGGTCGATGTTGCGCAGGCACCAGCCGAGCCGCACCCAGTTGTTGTAGCCCTCGACGCGCGACGCGTCGAGCACCGACACCAGCTGCCGCACGGTCTCGAGGTCGTCGCACGTGTTCTGGCGCCCGTCCGGCGAGTCGGACATGACGCTCAGCACCGCCGCGCGCCTGCGCCGGTCGTCCTCCTGCTTGGCCACGAACGCCGACACGCGCTCCGCGCGGTCCTCGCGCAGCGGCGTCTCGTCGTACTTGTTGCGGATCGACATGAGCTCGACGAACGCCGAGTCGGCGGCGGCGGCCAGCGCATCCGAGGCATCCGAGGCATCCTCGTCTCCGCGCTCGAGCGCGAACGCCGGCGAGGAAGGCCCCGGCGTCCGGCCGGTCGCGCGGTACGTCATCCGTCCCGTCACGCGGTACGCCTCGCCGCCAGGCTTGCGGCTGCCGTACATCATCCAGTTGTTGCGCTCGATGACGGCCTCGTCGACGACGTCCTCGATGCGGTTGGCGAGCTGCATCGGCGCGAGCAGCTCGGCGACGGCGGGCAGCACCGCCTTGCGGACGAGCAGCTGCACCTCGGGCCGCGTGACGACGCCGGGCATCAGCAGGTGCAGCCCGTCCTTGACAAGGCCCTTGTGCGTCGTCGGCGCCGGCTTCTCCATGACGTACACGTCGAAGCCGGCCGACGGGACCTCGACCAGGTCGGCGACGGCCTCGCAGTACGCCCGCACGATGCCCTCGACGATCTCGGGCGTGTAACGGCGCCGCGGCGCGTCTCCCTGCGGCAGCGCGAGGTCCTCGGCCGTCGGCTCGAGGCGGAAGTCGAGGTCGACGACGACCGGGCCGATGTGCCGGTGCCGCTCAGTCAGGTGCAGGTGGTCCTGCCCGTGCCCATGCCCATGCCCATGCCCGTGCCCGTGCCCGTGCCCTTGGGGGTGGTCGTCCCCGTGGGCTTGCGCCTGCTGGTGTCGGTCGTGCTCGTAGGCCGCGCGGTACAGCTCTAGGAACCGGTCGTTGTCCGCGACCGGGACGTAGAACGCGCCGGACGGCCTGCACAGGCTCGTGTGCGTGTGGTCGTGCCCGCGCTCGACCTTGCGCGTCGCGAGGAACTGCTGCAGCGCCCTCAGCGGGGCGCCCGCGCTCGCGCCTGCGTGCGTGACGGCTGACATTGGAGGGTTCTTTGGGCTCTGGGCTCGTGGGCGTCAGCTCGAGGTGTGTGTGTGGTGATTGGGCGGGCGGGGGGTGTGGGACGAAGAGAGGGTGAAAAAAACGCCCTTCCTCTCGAGCTGGTGGATGGGCCTGAACGCCTTCCGACCGCCTTATACAAGGGTGCTGAGGTTTTATGCCGGCGCCCGGAGCGCCGCCCTGCGCTGCACCAGCAGGGACACCACCCACAGTGGGACGACCACGGACACCCAGAGCGCCACCGGGCCCGCCCTGCCCGAGGGCAGCAGCACGCCGATCGCCGCGACGCCTGCCGCCGCCAGCGCCGCCTCGAGCACGACGCCCTGCGCCCCCCTCCCGCGTCCCGCGCCCCCTCCCTCGCCTGTCCCGTCCTCGAACGGCTCGCTGCCCTCCTCCCTGTCGTCCGAGCCCGCCGCGAAGATCGGGAGCACGGCCGCCGCCGCGAGCAGCAGCGGCATCGTCAGGATCATCCGGAGCGGCCGCGTGCTCCCGCCGGACAGCCTCTCGCTGATCGCGCGCGCCTTGACGAGCCGCGAGAGCAGACGGAGGTCGGTGTCGTCCGCTCCTCCGCCCCCCCCCTTACCGTCCCCGCGCCCCTTCGCCTGCGCACGATCGAGCTCGGCCTGCCTCCGCCTCTCTTTGTCTCGTTCGATCTCGACGCGGCTGGGCCCATTGTTCTGGGGGAGATCGGGGAGATTCGGGAACCTGCTCGGCAGGTCGCTCGCCTTGGCACCTTCACCTGCACCTGCACCAGGCCTGACCGTCCCGTTATGCGTTCCGTTTCCTTCTCCATTCCCGAGAGAAAACACATTGGATTCCTGTGGATATGGTTCATATGTCAGTACTTCGGGAGGGTTCTCATCAAACCTCACCGATTTGACACCGGGAAGCTGCAGCGTTATCTTGACTGTTTCAGCAGGCGGAGGCGGAGCCTGAGCTTGAGCCGGAGGCGGAGCTCCGTGTGGTGGGGTCCCATCAGCACCCCCATGCATCAAAACTGCGCCGTCGCCGGCCGGACTCCTCTCCCGATCCGCCGCTCTGCCGTCCGCCGCCCCCGAGATCGCGACGACGACGGCGCTGAGCGTGGACAGCGCGGCGCTCTGCGCGACGACGGCCGCGTGCCGCGCATACGCCGCACGGGAGGGCGCCGCCAGCGCGCCGACGACGCCCGGGAGCACCGTCGCGGCGAGCACGCCGAGCACCAGCACCGAGCACGCGCCTCGCTCGCCCGGGGGCGCCCTCAGCACGACCGCCAGCGCCGAGGCCACGACGGCCAGCAGCAGCACGGCTGACAGGATTCGGGTGTGCATCGACCGGCCATCAACCATCCGCAGTTACAAACGCAAGCGAAAATCATCACGACCGGATCATCTCCGAGACCGCCAGGCTCAGGATGACCAGCCCGAGCCACACGGCGACGTTCATCATCCACCGGCTGCCCGCGGTCAGCGCGTCGTCGAGGCGAGCCGCGGCCATGCCCACCGTCCTGTTCTGGTGCTGGTACTGCTGCTGCTGCTGCTGCTGCTGCTGCTGCTGCTGCTGCTGTCCCTGGTGCCCCAGGTGGCCCTGGTTATGGTTGTTGTGCGGCGTGGCCGGCGCCTGGTGGAGGTGCACGGGCAGCGTCGGGGCGGCGGGGCACGTCGATGCGCATGCCGAAGGCGGCTCCGAGGCCTGCGACGGGTCGTGGCTCGTCACCGGGCTGCCCTGCTGCGACAGGTGCTGCCGGAGCACGACGCGCGTCACGGCCGCCACGATGCGGTTGCACGCCGGGCAGGTCGAGTGCTGGTCGAGCCAGCGTGCGATGCAGAGCGCGTGGAAGCGGTGCCCGCACGCGAGCACGAACGCGGCGGCGGCCGGGCCCGCCTCCGGGCAGTGCTCGCACGAGACCGGCGCCATGCAGACCGTGCACGGCTGCACGTCGGGACCGGCGCTGTCCCGGTCCTGCTGGCTGCTGACGTTGCTGACGTTGCTGACGTTGCTGACGTTGTTGCTGTTGCTGTTGTTGCTGACGTAGCTGCTCGCGCCTGCCCCTCCCCTCCCGAACCCCCAGAGGCTGCTGTACGCGTGGCCGTTGTTCGCCTGGCTGGGGTCGGCGTCGCCCGCCCGCGGGCCGCCGCCGAGGTGCAGCAGCAGCCCCAGCGGGCTCAGGGGGCTGCCCGCCACCGAGGGGCTGCCCGCCAGCGCCCTCTTGCCCGCGCCGTCCGCCGAAAGCGACGAAAACATGTGCCTCGGCCTACGCCCTGCGCCCGCTGCCCAGCCGACCTCACCTGCCGGTGCACTCACCGCTGCTGCCGTTCCGACGTCCCCCGCGGGGCGCTGTTTATGCCCACGGTGCCAAAAATGTATGCGCTGTCAGGTAGAGAGCGCGCGAGGCAGAGCACCGTCCGACATGGCCAAGATCTCGGCCTCGAAGCTGTGGAAGCAGGTCCGGACGCAGCCGGTCGTCGTGGTCGCGGTGGTCATCATGCTGATCGCCGCGCTCGCGACGGTCATGCACGCGTACAGCATGCGCAGGGCGGTCGGCAAGGCGCAGGAGACCTTCGCGCACGAGGAGATGGCGATCGAGAGGTTCGACGCCACCGTCTCGGACCCGGCCGCCGGCGTCGTGCAGCGCAAGCTGAAGCCGTACGTCGAGGCGGGCATGACGCAGTTCTTCAGCTCGGGCTCGTCGGCCGACCGCGCGCTGACGGTCAGCCAGCGCCAGATGTTCTTCCAGGTGACGAACGACGACGTGTCGTGCGACTTCACGGTCGTCGCCAACGTCGACTGCACGCCGCTGATCGAGCGCCTCACGTGCACCGACCGCACGACCGCGTTCCCGGGCGACCGCACGGTGCTGCAGGCCGCCGAGCTGAGCAATACGGTCTCGTCGCCGACCAACAGCAGCGACTGCAACGTGTACGTGATGGACGGCATCTACACGTTCTCCAAGACCGCGCTCAACGCCTACGCCGCCGCGTGGGTGCCGCCTAACCAGCCGGAGAGAGGGCCGTGCTACCTCGTGATGCCGCGCTCCGACATCACGACGATGCTCATCATGCTGCTGCGCCCGAGCTTCGTGCGCGGGACCAACTCGATGCTGTACTACGTCGACTACAACGAGGCCACGCCGCTCGGCGGGCAGGCGCCCGACGGAATGGCCTACACGTCTTGGGACAAGGCCGCGACCGCGTCGCTGCGCCTGATCCCGGTCAACAACGCCTCGATCGACGGCGCCGACAACGGCGCGCTGCCGCTGCCGGCGCTGCTGCCGACGGCCAACACCGTGAGCGCGCCGCTGACGCTGGCCGACGTCATCCCGCCGTCCGGCAGCGCGCTGCAGCCGCTGGTGCTGTACTACCTCAAGTACAGGGGCCCGAACACGGCCGTCGGCAGCATGCCCAGCGGCGCGGCGACGCTGTACTGCCGCATCGGCGCCGTCGTCAGCGCGACCGCGACCGACGGCGTCGGCGCGACGCTGCTGTCCGCGAACCGCAAGGCGACCGACGCCAACATCACGCTGACCGTCCGCGGCGCGAACAGCGGCGGGCAGCTGCTGATCCCGGCCGTCGACACCGGCGTGCTCGTCGCGACGCTCGTGGGCAACGTGCTCGTCGCCGCGACGTTCGGCCCGACGCGCTGCGCGATCCGGCGCTGGAACCTGTCGTCGACGTGGCTGTCCTACAAGTCGTCGGCCGCGCAGAGCCAGCCCGGCAGCGGCTGCACCAACAAGGACATCGCGCAGACGCTCGGCACCTACTCGGCGACCTGCGTGCCGTGCCTCGCCGACGTCGCGCTGCGCTCGGCGCGCCTGGCGTCGTCGCTGTACTCCGGCACGTCCGACGTCGAGGAGGCGCTGGCTGCCGAGCTCCGCGACACGCTCGACGGGACGGTGCCGATGCTCCCCGGCCGGTCGCTGACGTCGCCGAGCGGCAAGTACAAGGCCACGTTCCAGGCCGACTGCAACCTGGTCGTGTGGGACACGCACAGCGGCATGCCGGCGTGGAACAGCATGACGCGCATGACGAGCGGCGTGGTCCCCGGCAAGCTGGAGATCGACCCGATCAGCGGCATCGTCAGCATGTCGACCAGCGGCGGCACCGTCTACTGGCGCACGATGCGCTCGGCCGGGCGCCCGGACCTCGGGCGCTTCAAGCTGGTCCTCGAGAACGACGGCGTGCTGCGCGTCCGCAGCAGCTACGGCAACGTCGTCGACTGGCAGGGCATGCCCGGCGAGAACGGAGTGCCGTTCCTGCTCTCGTGCGTCGACGCGGCGGCCGCTTACGCGGCGAAGCACAGCCAGGAGGCGTCGTACAAGAAGGCCTCGGGCCCGTGGAACCACTTCGTCACCTTCGGGCAGACGGCCGGGTACGACTGGCCCGGCCCCGGCGGCCCGTGCGACGAGAGCGGCCTGGGCGGCAAGCCCCCGGTCGTGAAGAGCGGGAACAACGGCACGATGTCGTGCAGCGACTACTGCGTGAGCCCCGCCGGCGGGGGCAGCAAGGGCACCTGCGTCGGCGCGCTCGACTCGGGCAGCGGAGAGATCCTCGCCTGCTCTCAGGTGCGCGGCCATGGCAGCTCCCAGGTGACCTGCCAGTGCTCCGGCTGACCTGCCAGTGCGCCCATTCGGCACCTAAGGCCCACGCGGCCAGCCTGTATGCACACCGGGTCGTCGGGCGGATGAAAGGCCGCGCGGGTCCGTAGGGCTTCCTCCGGCATTCCAGGCACTCCACGCACTCGCTGGCATGCGCATCCCTCGGCCCGCGGCCCTCGCATCCCGGTTCCTCGCCTACCTCTGCAGCGGACGTCCCTCCAGGGAGAGCGACGTGGACGTAGACGCCCGTCCGGAGATGCTCGCGCGCTCCGGCTCCCTCGCCCACGCCCGCGCGGCCGCGCGGACGCGGCCCACGCCCCGCCCTAGGCTCGGGCCCCACTCTGCGGCCTTCGGCGGCGGCCTCGCGGGATCGGCGGGCGCTCAGCAGCGGAGCTGGCCTGGCGAGGTGCGGACGCTCGGCGCGAGGCTGCTGCACGACTTTGGCCCTTTCGTGGTCCGCGGCGCGTGCTCGGGCGTGCGCGCCCAGGACGCCCCGAAGCCGCGGTTCCCCCTGTTCCGGCTCGACGGCGTGCTCGACGCGGTGCTGCGCTCCGAGCCGATGGCGGCCGCGGTCCCGAGCGCCGACGCGGCTTACGGCTACGTCATCTGGTGCAGCCGCCGGCTCGGCTCCGACTTTGCCAGCCCGGCCCAGATGCGCTCGGCGGAGGCGACGGCCCGGAGGCACGGCTCCTCCGAGCCGGTGTTCATCGCCCTCGGGGGCGCCAGGGGCGGGCAGCAGCAGCAGCACGCGTGGGCCACCGACCGCGCGTGGATCGCAGAGTTCGTGGCGGGCGCGCCGGCGCCGCGGGCGGGCCGCGGCCGCGGCCGCGGCCCGGCGTCCGCGTCAGGGTCCTCGGGCACGGCTTCGGCAGCGGCCCAGGCATCCGCAGAGTGCGCCCCCGCTAGGCGTGCCGACGCAGCCCCGTCCCCGCGGTCTCCCGCCGCGGCGCACCGGCGGCGCGTCCCATCGGCCGTGCGCGTCGCGCTCTGGAACTCGTGGCACGGCCGCGAGGCCGGCGTCGGGTCGTGCCACTGCTGCGGCTGCGCGGTCACGCAGCAGGACTTCGAGGCGGGCCACATCGTCGCGGCGGCGCACGGAGGGGGCGCGACGCTCGACAACCTGCGCGTGCTCTGCCGGCCCTGCAACCGCTCGATGGGATCGCGGGACATGCGCGCGTTCATCGCCGAGCACTTCGGGGGCCCGCGCCCGGCCGCCCCTGCCCCCCCCGCACCCCTCGCGCATCCATCCCTCGCCGCGGACGGGGATGAGGCGGTCGCGTTCTACGACGCGCGGGACTGCATGGACGTCGACGGCGACTTCGTGGATGCCGCGGTCTCGCACGCCCTCGGCCTCTCTCAGACGTAAGGCGCCGGCGCAGGGAAAGCGACAGGCGATGGATCGCGGAGCCGACGTGGCTCAGATCGAGGCCGAGATCGCGGGGATCTGCGCGGCGGCGTCGGCGGCCGACGAGGAGGACGGCGCGGACGAGGGGGCGTGCCCCGCTCCGTGCGCCGCCCTGACCGACGCCATACGTCTGGCCCTGCAGCGCGGGTCGGAGGACGGGGGCCCGGCCGAGCCGGCCGTGGGTCCGTACGTGCTCGCGCGGGCGTGCATCGCGGCCTACGACCTCGGGGCCGGCGACGGGGACGTCCGAGACGTCCGAGACGCCGGGTCCGTGCGCTGCCGCCGGCGCTGCGCAGTCGTCGCAGCCGCGGCGCTCGAGGTGCTCGCGGCCTCGTCCGACGCGATCGGCGCGCTCGTGCGCAGCAAGGGCCGCTCGGACGGCGCGCCGCGCGTCGACGTGCTTTCCGACGAGGCCGCGCGGCTCCTCGGCTCGTCTTGCGTCGCGTCGAGGGCGCTCAGGGCCCTGCTGCGCTCCGAGCAGCTGTGCGAGGCGGCCGACCGGGCCGCGGCCGCCGTCGGCCGTCTGGGGCGCGGCCCCCGTGCCCGGGCAGAGGGCCGCGGCCCGTGCCTCGCGGTCGTCTTCGGCGCGCTCGCGCGGCTGAGGGACGGGAGGCAGCGGGGCCGCGCGGCCCTGCTCCCCGTGGCGGCCCTGGCCGGCTTCGCGCTCTCCGGCGCCCCGCAGGACGGCCGCGCGGCCCGGGCCCTCCGCCTCTTCGCGGCCCACCTCGGGGCCGCCGAGCTCATCGTCGAGCGCGACAGGGACCGCGGGTGCGCCCCGCCCTGCGGCCCCGGCGCCGAGGCCGCCGAGCGGCTCGAGGCCGCCGCGCTGGCCATCGAGAGCGTCGGGTGCGGCGCGGCCGGCCTCGCAGCGCTCGCGCGCGGCCTAAGGCGGTGAGGCCGGATGAGGCGCTGACACGGGATGCACAGCTTCTGCCTGCCCCACATCTGCCCGCTTCCTCGCAGCCCACAGCCAGCCTCGAGCCCGGAGCCCGCCCCAGTCCTCAACCCGGACGCCCGGCCGTTCTTCCCGTCTCCACCCGTGGCATTCCCGTCTCCACCCGTCGCTCTCGCCGCGATGCAGCACCCCGACGTCTCGAACAGGGCGGTTTCCGAGTGGCTGCGCCGGCGGCTGAGCATCAGCACAGGAGGGGCGCTAGCAGATCCCGACGACTACGCGTGCTCGGTCGACCTCGTGCGCATGGTCGACGAGCTGCTCGACGATCCGGACGACTACGAGGCGTCGGTGCGCGCACTGGAGAGGCTGTGCCACAACAACAGCGCAAACAACTCCGGCCCCAAAAGCTGGAACTCCGGGCTGTACGGTGGCAGGTGACGTCTCGTTCGTGTCCAAGATGATCACGATCCGGTTCGAGTTCTCAGGGTCCGGGTGGTTGAACCCGGCGGAGAGGTCGGTCATGGGATGTTTGGATGTTTCAGTGCACTCGCATAATAATTCCGTTGGAATGTACGGCGTTCACACTTATGTACGGCATCCACACTGAATGACGGTGGGAGAAAACTAAAGGGGACACCGCGACCGAACGCCGCGGTGTGTGTCCTCGATGAACGGCAAAGTGTTGCTCCGTTTGCATACGAGGTTCCATGTAGACGGCGTGCACGAGATCGGCCTCGAGCCCAAATTCAGCTTGATTCGTCTCCTCCTGGACTCGCGGACTCCTCCCGTCGACCACTGCTTGGCAATCTACGCGTCCGCGGAGTCCGCATCCTTCGAAGTCACGTCGCCCTTCTGCCTCGTCGAGCAGCAGCAGCAGCAGCAGCAGCAGCAGCAGCACGAGTCCGCTTCTGGAGACTGGCTCGACGACTACTTCAAGATGACCTGGCCGGCCAGCGTCCGCACCGTCCTGCAGGCCTACGTCCAGAGCGTCCATCCTTCCTTCGAGCCTGCGACTCCCACCGGCTCGCCGCCCTCAAGCCCCGAGACGCGGCGGGCAGCGGTGAGTTGCGTTGCATGGCATGCAACTGCATTCTGGGGCCGCATGGGCTCAAGAGACAGACAGCACACCAGCTGACCGACGTCCTTGCCCATGCAGGGTGACGCGGAGACCGCCGCCCCCGCGGCGATGGACGACGCCGCGGCCCCCGCCGCGGCGATGGAAACAGAGATGGACGATGCCGCGGCCCCCGCCGCCGCCTCGGCCACCGCGGCCGCCGCCTCGGCAACCCCCGCTTCGGCCTCCGCGGCAGCCGTGGCAGCCGCCGCTGCGGCGATGGACGCGGCGATGGACGATGCCGACGCCGCGGCCTCCGCGTCGGACGCGGAGATGGACGATGCGTCGGACGAGGCGTCGGACGAGGACGATGCGTCGGACGAGGACGAGGCGTCGGACGAGGACGTCGAGAACGGATGGTGCGAGAAGGACAACACGTGGTTGCTGGAGCACAAGCACGAGGCCGCAGACGGCATCCTGTTCGAGTCCATCGACGCGTACATCGCGGCCAAGCGCGCCGCCGGCAGCAGCAGCGCCATCAGGGTCGCGCGGGCGGTCGCCCGGATGATCGCATGCGACGTGGGCCACACGCGCGCCCTGTTCACCGAGCGCCTCCGCCTGCTCCTCGACTCGCGCTTCTGGGTGCTGAGGGGCAGGTTCCTGACGGCCAAGGCTCTGATGGACGCCATGGACGCCCCCCCGCCGCCCGTGCTGGAAGACCGCTTCTTCGTGGTCGTCAACGGCAGCGTCAACAAGAAGGCGTCGGACTGCGCGAGCCTCAAGGCGCTGCTGGCGCTCGAGAAGCCCGTGCCGCACAACCGGCTGCACCCCGAGAGCGACGACCCCTACGCCGAGGGCGAGACCGAGCTGACACTGATCGAGCTGCTCGCCGAGGAGCGCGAAGCCGCGCTCGAGTACCGCCGCCTGGCCAGCGGGCTGCTCGGCGAGGCGGGGCATTCGCAGTGGCTGCCCACCGGGAAGGGCGGCCGCGCGGCGCACGTCGAGCTGGCGACGGCGGCCCTGATGCACGTGACGCGGCTGCTGATCGCCCGCAAGCAGCTGCGCGACGCGGATGAGAAGCCGATGGAGAACGTGTGGCACCCCGCGTACTCGCCGTCGATCAGCACACTCGACGAAGACCCCATCTCCGAGGAGCTGAGGAAGAACCTCCACGGCAAGCGCCGCATCCCCGGCATCACCATGTGCAATGACGAGACGAAGGCGGAGCACATGAAGCAGAGCGTGCGCGGCAAAGGCGCCGGGAAGTACTACAGCGTCCCCAAGTCCGGCGAGCTCCGCGACGCGTGGCTCGCGGCGCCGACGTGCTGCTCGGCGGCGCTGGTGCTGCTCGACCTCCTGCACCGCCTGGGCGGCAAGTACAGCGTCCACCGCGGCATCAACGACCCGAACGTCATCCTGTCGGTCGCGCTGACCATGACGGCGCTGCACGCCGAGGACAACCTGCTCGCCGCCGCCAACCAGATGATCGCGGGCTGCCTCAAGGAGTGGGCGATCCTGCGCGTGAAGGCGGCGGCCGCGTTCGACGCCCGGATCGACGCCGACCCCCGGCTGGCGGCCAAGGTGCTCGGCAAGCGCTGCTACGACGGCTTCGACCACGGGCACGAGCACGAGCGGAGCATCACGGAAGGCGAGGTCGCCGTGGTGCAGTGCAGCGGCCAGATGGTCGTGACGCTGGCGGGCAGCACGTGGCACACGACGACGTCCAGCGGCCCCAGCGTCGCCGAGGCGTTCAACTGCTTCTACGGCACCGCGGACGCCGGCATCCGCGAGCACATGATCGCCCGCGGCCGCAAGCTCGAGGAGCTCTATGCCGCCGCCGACGCCGCCGACCGCACCATCCTCGACCCGGTGATCAAGACGCACCGGATCATCAACGCGACGTACTCCAAGTTCTTCAAGTTCAAGTAGGCGTACGCGCGCGCTGCTGGGGCGCAGACCGATGCACGTTGGCAGGACCCAACAAGGCATGACGTGTGCAATTCTCGAACGGGCGGACACGAAGTAGAATGATGTAGACACTTGGGGGGACTCTTGACCTTTTGACACACTTGACCAGTACTTTTTTTTTGTGTGGGGTGGGACCTAGGTTCCTTGTTGGATGGTGCTGTTGCATCATCCCGGCCACCAGTGTGGTGCTTCGTCCGCGTGACTTTTGCAACCCGGGCAATCGCAATCGCTCCGCCG
>SESB01001816.1_pt1 | contig 13309 bp, 9 predicted proteins | sample 3171441 | NCBI WGS metagenome assembly SESB01 (sample SAMN06051867, study PRJNA518727) | freshwater metagenome | biome: subpolar coniferous forest; feature: holomictic lake; material: water; isolation source: holomictic Lake 227, 6 m depth | place: Canada: near Kenora, Ontario | collected 2014-07-08...
CGGGGAGTGAAATGCTCCAGAAACTACCAGCTCTTTTGCCATGCGGGCCCCTTTAGAGGGAGCAAGGGCAACCGCTTTTTTTACAGCGGCAATGTCGCCTGAAAGGACAATCTGTCCGGGCGAGTTGAAGTTGGCGGCCTGAACAATACCCTCGGTGCCAGCCTCTTCAAGAAGGCCAACGAGCGCGCTGTCGGGCATGCCGATAATGGCGGCCATGGTTCCGGGGTTCTGTTGACCGGCATTCTGCATCAGCTCTCCCCGTTTTGCAACAATGCGCATGGCATCGTCAAAATTGAGAGAACCGGCAAAACAGAGCGCGGTATATTCGCCGAGGCTGTGGCCCGCGGTCATGGCAATATCGTTTCTGCCGAGAAGTGTTGCTGCTGCAATACTGTGGAGAAAGATCGCTGGCTGGGTATGTTTTGTCTGACGCAACTCCTCTTCGCTGCCTGAAAACATGATATCGGTTATTGAATAGCCGAGCAGCTCATTTGCCCTTTCCATCATGGCGCGGGCAGCCGGGAAGTTGTCGAAAATATCGCGTCCCATGCCGCAGTACTGGGAACCCTGTCCCGGAAAAACAAAAGCTTTCATGAAATTTTTATTGCCATTTTAAGTAGATACCGCCCCAGGTATATCCCGCTCCAAAACTGACAAGAACCAGATTTGAGCCTGAGTGCAGTTTCTGCTGTTCATCAAGTTCAGCCAGGCATATTGGTATGGTACCAGCAGTCGTGTTGCCGTACATGGCGACGTTTGAAACAACTTTACTCTTGTCAACACCCATTCGCTCTGCCGTTGCATCAATAATGCGTTGATTGGCCTGGTGAGGCACGAGATAATCAACATCTTCAGCTTTGAGGTTATTGCGATTCATGATCTCCTGGGCAACCTCGGCCATGGAAGTGACAGCGGCCTTGAAAACCTGTCGGCCATCCTGGCGGATGTAGTGCATTCTCTTGTCGATGGTCTCATAAGTTGCCGGATGTCGGCTGCCGCCGCCGGACATGAGAAGATGATCGGTGCCGTTTGCTCCGTCGGAGTACATGCGAACATCAAGAACTCCGTACCCCTCCTCTTTTGCCGGTTCAAGGATGACTCCGCCAGCTCCGTCTCCAAAAAGAATAGCGGTTGAGCGGTCAGTTGGGTCAGTGACAGCTGACATCTTGTCGGCGCCAATGACCATCACCTTTTTGTGTGCGCCACTTTCTATAAAGCGGGCGCCGGTGTTCAGCGCGTACAAAAATCCTGAACATGCAGCATTGAGGTCAAATGCCCATGCTTTGGTTGCTCCGAGAATGCTTTGTGTAAAACATGCCGTGGAGGGAAAGAGCATGTCGGGAGTCATGGTGGCAACAATGATCAACTCTATGTCAGTTGCAGCAATCTGCCTTTTTTCAAGAAGCCGCTTGCCAACCTCACCGCACATGTACGATGTTGCTTTTTCGGGATCCTTGAGTATTCTTCTTTCACGGATACCTGTTCTCGAACGAATCCATTCGTCGTTGGTCTCGAGCATGAGCTCAAGGTCATGATTGCTCAGAATATCGGGAGGTAAATAGTTGGCCGTAGCCGTAATTGCAGCTTTCATACGTGGTATGCAGTTTTTCTATGGTTCGGACAGGACTTCCGCGATATGCTCATTGACTCTTTTTTCGATCATGTGTTCAGCCATGTAAATCATGTTTTTTATTGCCCTTGACGAGGAGCGTCCATGGCCGACGATGGAGATGCCGTCAACCCCGAGGAATGGCACGCCGCCAAATTTTTCAACATCAAAGGGTTCAAACATTCCCTTGAACATGCCTGTCGTCAACGCTGCAATATCCGGGCTGAACTGACCGGAGATGACAAGTTTTTCCAGTGATCGCTTGAACAGTTTGCCCAGAAATTCAGGAATGCTTTCGCCGAATTTCAGGATGGTGTTGCCGACAAGCCCGTCGCAAACGACGATTGTGGCCTCTCCCTTCAGAATATCATGTCCTTCTATGTTGCCGATGAACGTTATTTTTCCCTTGCTGTCAGCCTCTTTCAGAAGACGGTATGTCTGTTTGAGTACTTCTGATCCCTTGCCCTCCTCTTCTCCGATATTGAGCAGGCCGGTAACCGGTTTTTCTATACCCGCACCATAGCGCTGATAGATGGTAAGCATTTCGGCGAACTGTACAAGGTTGTCGGGCTTGCAGTCAACGTTTGCCCCTACATCGACAATATTGGTCAGTCCCTCCTCGATGCGCGGAAAGTAGGCATAGATTGTCGGACGAAGCACACCGGGAAGTCGGCCAAGCACAAAGAGAGATGCCGCCATTTGTGCGCCGGTATTGCCTGCGCTGACGAAGGCGTCTGCCTGTTTTGCCTTGCAGAGCTGCAAACCCTTGACAAGCGATGATTCCTGCTTTGTCTTGACGGCGGTGGCCGGAATATCTTCCATGGTCACCACTTCGGGAGCGTGCAGAAATCTCAGGTTAAGTGCGCTGGTATCGTATGTCGAAAGCAGCGGCTCTACTTTGTCCGACTGACCGATAAGCACGATTTCAAACCTGTTGCCACTTTCCTGCAATGCCTGAACAGTTCCCTCTATCACACAGGCAGGAGCATTGTCTCCACCCATGGCGTCAACAACAATGGTCAACATGATCGGGTTTTTGTCTTGTTTTAGTTGATCAGCTCTTTGCTAATTTATTGACGACGCTTCTGCCGCGATAAAATCCGCAATGGCGGCACGCACGGTGCGGAAGGGTTGGCTCGCCGCAGTGAGGGCAATTGACCGTTGTTGCCGGTTTTGTGCGGGCATTGAATTGGGCGCGTCTTTTATCCCGGCGGGATTTCGACATTTTGGCTTTAGGATTGGCCATGGTGCTGCTCTTTATTAAATCAGTTAACGATACTTTTCTTTCAGCTTTTCAAGTGACTCCTGCCAGTGCGTCTGATCTCCGGCCTGAGGCTCTTCGTTTTCTTCTCTGTTTCCTGAGGGTTCATGGCTGCTGAACAGCCGACAGTCAGGATTGTTTGTACAGGTCATCTTCATCGGCACCGACAGGATTAACGTGTCGCAAACATCTTCGGTAATGTCAATATATTCGGTACTCTTCTCAATATGACGATACTCGTCATTCTCGTCATGTTCCCTTTCAAGCGATGTTCCAAAAGTATAAAAAAGATCAAGCGTGCCGGTCAGAACCTTTGCTATCGGAGCAAGACATCGGTCGCAGGCAGAATCGGCGACTGCTGATGTGTTGATGGTGACCGCGATTTCATCGTCACTCTTTTTGGCAATGACAGTAACGGTAATTGCTCCCGTAAAACCTGCCTCAGCTAACCGTCTTCCTTCGAAATCCCTGGCTTGACAGGTAAAATCAAGCCTGTTGATTCCTTCTGAAAGAGTACTTGTTCGAATCTCTATCAGTGATTTCTCTTTATGCATAGACCATCTTTTCGATAAAAGAGAATCAATGTACAAAAATTATTACGGAAAATGAAAGCCGTCAGCAGTACAAGTTTCGCCAAAACGCATAAAAAATGCTTGTGATGGTTTGCTTTTTATAAAAACAGGTGTATATTAGCCGACAAAATATTCCGCGGTAGCTCAATGGTAGAGCATGCGACTGTTAATCGCAGGGTTGCAGGTTCGAGTCCTGCCCGCGGAGCCAGAAAAAAGGCAGCACACATTATAACGGTGTGCTGCCTTTTTTGTTTTTATACCAACTATGCGTCATCTTAGCATAAGAGCCCGACTGGATGAATTGTAAATAGCTAACAATAAATCTCTTGCACTATGCTTAATGTCCTCATTGTTGATGATGAAATTAACATTCGCAAAACTCTTATGGTTTTTATGGAATCGCGAGGCCATTTTGTGAAAGCGGTCAGCAATTCCAGGGATGCCATGGCAGAGGCTGATTGTCAGGTGTTTGATCTTGTCTTTATTGATTTGCGTTTGGGAACAGCGAACGGGCTTGATCTGCTGCAGTTGATGCTTCATACTTATCCATGGATCAAGGTTGTGGTGATTACTGCCTATGCTTCGATTGAGAGCGCTGTCGAAGCTATCAAGCGGGGTGCATCTGACTATATTGCCAAGCCGTTTACACCAGATCAACTTGATCTTGTTATAAGACGTATTGCTGAAGTGAGTGAGATGGAGCGGCGAATTGTGACTTTGAAGGAAGATTTGAGCCGCATTCATCCTGAAATTACTTTTACAACCCGTTATCCCTCTATGCAACGGCTTGTTGAGTTGGCTCGTCAGGTTGCTTCGTCTGAAGCTGTTGTTCTTTTATGTGGCCCGAGCGGCACCGGCAAAACGGTGCTTGCGCGTACCCTTCATAACTGGAGCAGCAGAGCTGACAAACCATTCGGAGTTATCTCTTGTCCTTCATTAAGCAAGGAGCTGCTTGAAAGTGAGCTTTTTGGGCATGTGAAGGGCTCATTTACCGGAGCTGTCAGAGATAATCCGGGACGAGTCTTTTCCTGTGAAGGGGGTTCCCTGTTTCTTGATGAAATCGGAGACCTGCCTCTTTCAATTCAGCCAAAACTTCTTCGCTTTATTCAGGATCGGGAGTATGAAAGGATAGGTGATCATCAAACACGCAAAGCCAATGTCAGAATTATTGCCGCAACCAATAAAGAGCTTGAAAAAGAGGTAAAAGAGGGACGTTTTCGCGAAGACCTTTTTTATCGGTTGAATGTTATCCAGATTGATTTGCCACCTCTTGCAGCCCGGCCTGATGATGTTGAGCAGCTTGCAGTGAGTATGCTGAAGTTTTTTGCGGCGCAGAATCACAAAAAACTTGAAGGGTTTACGGATACGGCTATGCAAGCACTCAGAACTTACTTGTGGCCGGGCAATATTCGCGAATTGCGCAATGTTATTGAACGAGCTGTTATTTTGAGCAAAACAGATGGTATTGGTCTGGAACTTCTTCCTGAAAGCATTGTAAAAAAAATACACACGGTTTCTCTTGGCGATCCGTTAACCCTGGAGGTTATAGAGGAGCACCATATTCGGCGTCTTCTTGCATCAACAAAATCTCTTCAAGAAGCGGCCGAGCTTCTTGGTATTGATCAGGCGACGCTCTGGAGAAAACGGAAACAGTATGGAATTTAAGCTCTGGATTTCCCCGCCCCTGACAGCTTGAAAAATGCAAGGTCGCAGTTCGTGTGCCCTTGATTATTTCAAAGGGTCATCGCGACTCACCCCGGCTTTTCTCTTAATTTACAAGCGATTAAATTATTGGTACACTTTTTGCATCAATACTTTATCATGAACATCTCAGGAGATCATAGATGATTGGTATACGACAAAAGCTTGTTTTGGGATTCGGTGGTCTGCTCCTCATTGTTGTTGCAATAGGCGTGCTTACCATACGCCACATTGATGCCCTTGGCGGAGCTATTGATGTTATTCTCAGGCAAAACTATCGGAGTGTGGTTGCCTGCCAGAAAATGACGGAGTCTCTTGATCGCATTGACAGTGGTGCCTTGTTTACCTTTGCAGGCCATTATGATGAAGGAATGAGCTCAATTCGAGAAAATGAACAAAACTTTCGTCATGCACTGCAGGTGGAGCTTGGCAATATCACCCTTCCCGGTGAACATCAGAAAGCCATGCAAATCAACACTCTTTTTTTTAGATACTATCTAATTATTAAACAGGTTACAAATCAATCGACTTCTTTGCCCGAACGCCAGCGGCGATATTTTACTGACCTGCTTCCGCTTTCTCAGCAAATTAAGCTACTCTCAGCCCAGGTTCTGGAGATGAACCAGGCGAACATGCAGGCAGCAAACGATACTGCTCGCCAGATGGCGGCATCGGCGCACAATACCATGCTGTCGGCTATTTTTGCCAGTGCAATTATTGCTCTCTTGTTCAGCTTTCGATCTCATCGCTGGATTCTCATGCCGATCAAAAAGTTGAGCGCGTCAGTCGAAGAGATTCGGAATGGCAATCTTGATCTTGTTCTTGATACCACGTCAAAGGATGAAATCGGGCAGCTTTCACAATCATTTAACGATATGGCCGCAACTCTTCGAAAAATGCGCAAAAGCGATCTGGACAAGCTTTATCGCAGTCGGCGGGTAACGCAGGAGGTGTTCAAGGTTCTCCCTTTGCCAATTGCGGTGTTGGATGCGAATGGACAAGTTGCAGTATCCACTGACACTGCGGAGCGCTATTTTGGGTTGAAAGCGGGTGTTTTTGTTCAGGATATCGGTCATGACTGGCTGAAGGGAGTGTGGCAGAAAGCGGTTCGACAGGGTTCCGCAACTGACTTGGAAGAGGGTCATGACTACATTCAGCATTTTGACGGGAGGAGTGAGTACTTTTTTCAACCTGTGGCAGTACCTGTCCCTTTTAGCGCTGAGCGTGAGGAATTTGCCGGAACAGCGCTGATCTTCAGGGATGTGACACAGCTTCACGAACAGCTTGAACTCAAGCGCAGTGTTATTGCTACGGTATCCCATCAGTTGAGAACCCCTCTAACCTCGTTTCGAATGTCTGTTCATCTTCTGCTTGAAGAACGCATAGGTCATCTCAACGAACAGCAGGCAGATCTGTTGTTGTCTGCACGTGATGAGAGTGAGCGGCTTGCACGTATGCTTGATGATCTTCTGGAGCTCAACCGGATTGAATCGGGAAAAGCCCGTATGAACATTATTCCGGTTTCTCCTTTTCGTCTCAGTGGCGAAGGTATTGAGCCGTTCATGCTTCATGCCACTGATCAGGGCATAGCCATTGTCAATATTATTCATGAGGGATTGCCTGACGTTATAGCAGATCCGGAACGCATCAAGCATGTTTTTGCGAACCTTCTTTCGAATGCATTGCGGTTTACCTCACCGGGCGGTAAAGTAACCATCAGCGCTGCTGAAGAGGATGAAAAGATCAAATTCTCCGTTGAAGATACCGGGAACGGTATAGCATCTGAACATCTTGAGCATCTTTTCGAAAGGTTTTATCGGGTTCCGGGCCAAAAAGCAAAGAGCGGAATCGGTCTTGGGCTTTCTATTGTGAAGGAGATTGTTGAAGCACAAGGAGGAACAGTTGGCGCTGAAAATGTCGAAGGGAAGGGGTCGGTATTTTATTTTACTCTACCCGTCCGACAAGACAATCAATAATTACTTATAAAGGTGTAGCCTATTCAATAGAAGGACGGTGACTTTCATGAATGTCTACCATCATCTTTATCTCGGTCTACTCATTTTTCTGATTCTTGCAGGGCTTGCAGCATTCGTCAGTCTCATTTTTCATATCGGAGGTTAATATGGATATTGTGGTATTACTCACTTTTCTCGCCTGCATGGTTTACCTGGTTTTTGCCATTGTCAATCCTGAGAAATTTTAACAATCAAGTCATGTCGCAGCTTTATTTATTGTTACTCGTTGTTCCCCTCCTTTTGTCGTGGCCTCTTGGGCACGCTATGGCACGACTGATCGAGCCTGGTGAGGCATCCGGTTATGGCCGATGGTCTTCAGGCATGTTCAGAAAAATCGGAGGCGCCCCGGTCATCGAAGAGCAGGATTGGAAGCGCTATCTCCTTTCCATGATGGTGTTCAACGTTGTGATGTTTGCGTTTGTGACGATTATTCTTGCCCTGCAGCAGTGGCTTCCATTGAATCCTGATGCGAAAGGGCCGCTTGAGGCAAGCCTTATACTTAATACAGCGGCATCGTTTGTAACGAATACCAACCTGCAGCACTACTCCGGTGAAGTATCCATGAGCTATTTTTCCCAACTTTTCGGATTGATGTGGCTGCAGTTTGTTTCGGCCGGAACAGGAATTGCCTGCCTTGCGGCTCTTGCCAGAGCGCTCGGCGGGAAGCAGACGGTTGGTAATTATTACCGTGATCTGCTGCGCATCACTTTTTTTATTCTGCTGCCGCTGTCTCTTTTTGTTGCTTTTCTTCTTCTGGCAGGAGGCGTGCCTATGACTCTGGATGGGGCGGTAGTATCTCATACCCTTGAGGGTGCAACACAAACAATCGCACGCGGGCCCGTAGCTGCTATGGTGGCGATCAAGCAGCTTGGCACAAACGGCGGAGGTTTTTTTGGCGGCAATTCAGCTCATCCGTTCGAGAATCCTTCTATCTTTACCAATATAGTGGAGTGTGTTAGTATTGTTTTACTTCCCATGGCAGTGGTCTGGATGTTCGGGCGCATCACGGGACGAATGCGCGATGCCGTTGTGATATTTTCGGTCATGATGGCGTTGCTGTTGTTGAAAAGTGCGGTTGCGGTATGGCTTGAAGGTGCTCCGGCTGCGGCATTGTCTGGTTTTCCCGTTGACATAACCCCAAATCTGGAAGGCAAGGAACTTCGTTTTGGATCAGGGGCTGGGGCATTTTGGGCTGCTTTGACAACGGCGACAAGCAATGGTTCTGTTAACTGCATGCATGACAGTCTCAATCCGCTGACCGCTCTTGTGCCACTCGCCGGGATGTGGATGAACGTTGTTTTTGGCGGCGTTGGTGTGGGTCTCATCAACATGTTTATTTTTATCATTGTCGGTGTTTTTATCTGCGGTATGATGGTGGGTCGTACACCGGAATATTTTGGCCGAAAGGTTGAAACCCGTGAAATGACGCTTGCGCTGCTTGCTTTGCTGGTTCATCCCGCGCTGATTCTGGGAGGAACAGCACTGTTTGCGGCAACTCCGGCAGGAGCCTCAACGGTACTGAATAACGGTGCCCACGGGTTTACCGAAATTCTCTATGAGTTTACCTCTGCGGCAGCGAACAACGGCTCAGGTTTTGAGGGGCTTGGCGATAACACCGTTCCCTGGAATATTGCCACAGGTGTGGTGATGCTGCTGGGCCGCTACATTCCTGTCATTCTGCCGCTTGCCATTGCCGCTTCTCTGGCATCAAAACAACCAGTACCAATAACAGCCGGGACCCTTCGTACGGATACACTGCTTTTTGGACTTATTATTCTCGGCAGTGTTGTGTTTATCGGAGCACTTCTTTTTCTGCCGGTCGCTGTTCTTGGTCCGGTCGCCGATCATCTTACTGCAATCAATCATTGAAATAATGATGAACAGTCATTCAGTGCCATATCCTTCTGAACAGGCTAAATTCGAGCGCCGTCAGATAAAACAAGCCTCTATTTTTCAAAAGAAGCTTGTTATAAGTGCACTTCGACGCTCGATAGTGATGCTTGATCCAAGGGCTATGGTAAAAAATCCTGTCATGTTTGTTACTGAAGCAGGAGCTGTGCTGACAACACTTATTGCAGGTGTCAATGCCATGAGTGGAGTTGGACACCAGCTCTATACCGTTACGGTCATGCTCATATTGTGGCTTACGGTGATGTTTTCAAACTTTGCCGAAGCCCTTGCGGAAGCTCGGGGCAAGGCCCAGGCGGAGAGTCTCAAACGTACACGCCAGAATACGGTTGCAAGAAGAGTAAGTGATGGTAAAGAGGAATCCGTAAATTCTGACAAACTTCAGGAAGGTGATCGGGTTATTGTCTTGACCGGGGAAATTATTCCTGGAGATGGCGAGATTATTGAAGGGGCCGCTCTGGTTGATGAATCCGCCATTACCGGAGAGTCGGCGCCGGTAGTAAGAGAGGCTGGTGGCGATCGATCCGGAGTTGTCGGAGGAACACGAGTTATCTCGGATTATATTGTTGTTCGTATTGCCGTTTCATCAGGGCACTCCTTTCTCGACAAAATGATTTCCCTCGTCGAGGGGGCTGTCAGGCAGAAAACGCCCAATGAACTTGCTCTGACGGTGACCCTTGCCGGTCTTACGCTGGCGTTTTTAATGGTAACGGGTACACTCTGGCCAATCGGTAAATATTTTGGTATAACCCTTCCTGTCCCGACGCTGGTAGCTCTCCTTGTCTGCCTTATTCCGACCACCATTGGAGCACTGCTTTCCGCCATCGGGATTGCTGGCATGGATCGGGCACTTTCAGCCAATGTGCTGGCAAAGAGCGGCAAAGCCGTGGAGCTTGCCGGTGATATTGACACACTCCTCCTTGACAAGACCGGTACCATCACCATGGGCAACCGTCAGGCAACGGATTATTTCCCTTTGCCGGGTATCAGCAGGGAGCGTCTGGCCTCGATTGCCATGAAAGCATCATTCGGCGATCAGACGCCCGAAGGAAAATCCATTATTACTCTTGCTGAAAAAACGTTGGGCATAAGGGCATTTTATGAAGGCGAAGGAAAAGTCGTGCCGTTTTCAGCTCAATCCCGAATGAGTGGGATTGATTTTCCCGATGGTCAGAGTCTCCGGAAAGGTGCACCGGATACGCTCATACACTATTGTGCAAGATTGGGCGGAACGGTCTCTGAAAAATTACAAGGGTTGGTTGATGACGTTGCCCGCAAGGGCATGACTCCTATTGCTGTAGCTGAAGGCGGTGAGCTTCTTGGCGTCATTGCTCTTTCCGATATTCTCAAGCCAGGCATCTACGACCGTTTTGCCCGTTTGCGCGCCATGGGTTTGCGTGTGGTTATGGTGACCGGTGACAACCCACTTACTGCCGCAGCTATTGCGGCACAGGCTGGCGTTGATGATTTCATTGCCTCAGCGCGTCCTGAAGACAAGCTGCAGTATATTCGACAAGAACAGCAGAGCGGAAGACTTCTTGCAATGATGGGGGATGGCACCAATGATGCGCCAGCGCTTGCCCAGGCTGATATAGGCGTTGCCATGAACTCCGGTACCCAGGCGGCCAAAGAGGCGGGAAATATGGTCGATCTCGACAGTGATCCGACAAAACTCATTGAGATTATCGAAATTGGCAAACAGTTGCTGATGACGCGAGGTGCGCTGACAACTTTTTCTATCGCCAATGATGTCGCAAAATACTTTGCCATTATTCCGGCAATGTTTGTTCTGGCAATACCAGGGCTTCAGGTACTCAACATCATGCATCTTGCGACACCGGAAAGCGCAATTCTCTCCTCATTGATTTTTAATGCCATTATCATTCCTCTGTTGATACCTGTTGCTATCAGGGGCGTTAAATATCGCCCGATGGGAGCCGATACCCTCCTTCGTAAAAATCTGATCATCTATGGTTTGGGAGGAGTCATTGTGCCTTTTGTTGGCATCAAGCTGATTGATATGGTTCTTGCATTGACCGGTCTTGTTTAAGCAAACGTGTTACTATCATGACAACAATACTATCGTTCAGGGAGCTTACCCGGCAATGTTGGGTATCATTACGTCTGCTTCCATTAACCGTACTTGTCTGCACAGGACTGTACACGTTAGTTATTCTTCTGGCTGCTCGGTTAATTCCCGCTTCTTCATCAGGGTCACTTGTCCGTGCTGAAAACGGAGAGGTAATCGGCAGTACACTTATTGCCCAGCAGTTTACCCGGCCAGAATATTTCTGGCCTCGACCTTCGGCAGTCTCATGGAATGCCTCAGGATCTGGAGGCAGCAACCTCTCTCCAGCATCCCTCGCAATGCGCCAAAGGACAGAAAAACTGCTTGCTGCGCTTGCCCCAAAAAAAGGGGAAAAGGTTCCTGCCGATCTTGTTACGGCTTCAGGCAGCGGTCTTGATCCTCACATCTCCATTGAGGCTGCCATATTTCAGGTGCCAAGAGTGGCTCGTGCAAGAGGCCTCTCCTCTGATCAGGTGATGAGTGTCATCAATAATCCTGCAAGTGGAACAACCACCATTCCCTTATTGAATAAGTCACTGGTTAATGTTCTGCAACTCAACAGGTTGCTTGATCGACTGCAGAAATAGTTCTGAAAAAAATTGAATCAATGGAAGAGAAAACTTTGGAGAGCAACCGAGCTGACAGCTTTTTGCATCTGATTCAGCGTTCACAACGCGGTAAACTCAAGATCTATCTCGGTTACTGCGCCGGAGTCGGCAAAACCTGGCAAATGCTGCAGGAGGCAAGACGCCTTAAAGACAATGGGATTGATGTTGTGGTCGGCCTTGTAGAAACCCATAACAGGAAAGAGACTGAAGCCCTGCTGTCAGGGCTGGAGATTATTCCCCGAAAAAGTATGTTATATCGGGGCATCGAAATTACCGAAATGGATATTGATGCTGTTCTTCAGCGTCGTCCCTCAGTTGTGCTTGTTGATGAACTTGCTCATACCAATGTTCCGGGAAACAGAAATTCCAGAAGATATGAAGATGTTGAGGAGATTCTTGCTGCCGGTATTCATGTTATTTCCACCTTGAACATTCAGCATATCGAAAGCCTTTATGAACTAGTGGAACAGGCCACCGGCGTGAAGGTTAAGGAGCGTGTGCCTGACCGTATTCTGGTGCTGGCCGATCAGCTTGTCAATGTTGATATTACAACCGATGATCTGCGTCAGCGCCTCTCCGAAGGAAAAGTCTATGTTCCTGGTCTTCTGGAGACGGCTCTCTCCAACTTTTTTCAATCTGAAAATCTTGAGCAGCTCAGGGAGCTGACCCTGCGAGAGCTTGCCGCACAGCTTGATTCAAAGCGACGGCACCACTTTCATGATGACTCGGTTGCCAATCCTGATCAGCTTATGGTTTGCCTCAGTTCAAAAACACGGAACTGTGATGCCATTCTGCGCTACGCATCGCGTATAGCAGGGAGGCTGAACAGAGACTGGTATGCGGTCTATGTGAAGACACTTTCCGAGAGTCCAATCAATATTGATGCAAAAGTTCAACGATTGCTTTCCAATACGCTTGCTCTTGCCCAGGAGCTTGGCGCTACGGTATTTACCTATAAAGGTGACGACGTGGTTAAAACCATTCTGCAGTTTGCCAGGGAATATCGCGTTGGACACATCATTATCGACAATTCAGGAAGAAAACTTTCGTTATGGCAACGTCTTCAGGGTCGACAGACCATTATTGAACGTTTGATCAGTGAATGTCGGGGTATCAACGTCATTGTTCTCGATACCAGGGAAGAGGGTGTTGTACAAAAGCCAAAACTCTTTTCCGGTTTTAAAGGAAGCCTTGCAGCAGTAAGCCGGTCGCAATATGGATGGAAAGGGGTGATCAGGAGTGCAATTGTTCTCCTTTGGGATAGTGTTCTTGAAAAAGAAGAGGCATTTCGCCAGTTGCTTCACGAATGCTGTCTTGTCAATCCTGGTATTGACGAAGTGAGTGCGCTCAAAAGCCTTTTTGAACGGGAGCTACAGGGAGGGACCTTTGTTGGTGCAGATATCGCCATTCCTCATGCCAAACTTGACAACCTCAACAAACCGGTTCTCGCTATAGGCGTCAGCCGGGTAGGCATTTATGATGCAGAATCAGGCAAAACAACACGGATTATGTTTCTGATCCTCTCTCCACAGTCAGATCCTGACAGTCACATTCAACTTCTTGGCGT
>SESB01001818.1_pt1 | contig 13304 bp, 7 predicted proteins | sample 3171441 | NCBI WGS metagenome assembly SESB01 (sample SAMN06051867, study PRJNA518727) | freshwater metagenome | biome: subpolar coniferous forest; feature: holomictic lake; material: water; isolation source: holomictic Lake 227, 6 m depth | place: Canada: near Kenora, Ontario | collected 2014-07-08...
AAAATAGAGCCTTCCGTTTATTACTGCAGTTTCGTGGTCGAGCACACTTTTAAGTACTTCCTGAGCAATTTGAAGATACCGTTTATCATGCCATGTACGATAAGCCAGAATAAGGCTGAATGCATAATCGATATCAGCATCGGATGCTGCGGTTGTGTCACTGACCTGTCCATTTTCGAAATGCCAGGCCAGCAAACGGTCACCATGCGATTTTTTGCGTGAAAGTACTGCTTCAGTCCAGGAAAGACATTGATTAAAGGTTTCCCGGTCATTCATGAGTACAGCACGAAGCATGACGTAAGCCTCGCCTTCAGAAACAGTATCGTTGTTGTTTGTTGGACGAATGACCCGTCCTGATCGAAGGAACGTACGTTTGAAGTGTGACCAGGATCTAAGAGAAATCTCTTCAGAATTTCGGGGGACTGTTGAACAATTGATTAACAAGAATGGCAGAACAGCAAAAAATAAAAGCCGAAAAAAAACCGTCTTCATTTTTTGTTGAAATAAAAAATTCCACAAAGCATAACACACTGAAAGGCTGTCCAGAAAACATTGATCATAAGCACATAATCCCATCCGTGAGAAAGCCTGAACAAACCCCAGAGCAGTGTCACGACCACCACACCGAATAAAACTAACTGAGGCCAGATGTCCTTTAGGGGAACATTCGTAGCTCCACCCTTTGGGGTTACCTGAAACCCTTTTTTATCAAGATTAAATAATCCAATTATTGTGGCACTTAAATAGACGGGCATAGATAGAGCAGTCAGCATCTGAACGTAAAGCATATTGAGCCGCGTATATTTTTTCTTTACCATACTGGAGTAAAAAATCACATTTGATAGAACAAAGAACGGCACAAAAGTCATTGTATAAGCCCACGGATCAATGTTATATGAGTTAATATTGAAAAAGATATACAGGATCGGGCCTGCCATGAGGAACAAATAGGACCAACCGATAAAATAATAGGTTGTTGATATGATGTATTCAAGCCACTGTATCGGTTTCAGTGCTTTAATATTTGTAAAAAACAAGACGACCAGTTTACGGAATAACTGTGACGTGCCCAGCGCCCAGCGGTGTTGCTGCTTGAAGTAGGAGCCAAGATCCTCTGGAGCCATACCGAAGGTATAGGCCTTGTACATGAACAACGATTTCCAGCCCTTCGAGTGCAGTCTCAGAGATGTTGCAATATCCTCAGTAACGGTGTCTTCGTCAAATCTCCCCACATCCTCAATCGCTTCTCGTCTAAATATTACATTGGTGCCGCAACAGAACATCGCCTCATTCATTGATTTCCCAAGGCAGATGTACTCATAAAATATAGCCTGCTGGTTGTGGGCAGCCATAGCCACGGGACTTATATCACCGTTTGAGTAAAACTGAGGTGTTTGTACGAAAGCAAGCCGATCGTCTCCCTCCATAAAAGGAAGAAGTGTTGTAAGAAAACTTGGCATAGGATTCTGGTCGGCATCAAAAATAGCAATATATTTTTCCGTAAGAATCTTCAGTACTTCATTAATCATGCCAGCCTTGGCCCCCCGGTTGCCAACGCGTGTAAAAAGTTCGGCTCCTAAAGCATTGGCAATTTCCCTTGATTCCTGTTTGTAACTTTCTATCGATGAGTCATCAAGCAGATAAACCTTTTTGTTGTCATAGGCCATGTTGAGACAGGTCAAAAGAGTACTTTCAACAACTTCTCTTGGTTCATGTCGGGCAGGTACCAGAATTGCAATGGAAGCATCTTTGCCAGGCATTGCTTGCGGGGGGCCCTCCCGCGGCATGTCTTCCCGGAGGACGTCCAAAAAAAAGAAAAATGAATGAAACAGAATAAACGTTTCTGCAATAAAAAACATTGAACTGAACACCTGCTCCAGGAAAGTGAAAGGAGCTACCGCTATGTAATATATGCGTACAAATATATAGGTTACCAGCACTAATAAAAGTACAGTGACCTGAACCAAGAGATACCGAGATAGTTTCTTATCCTGCATCGGTAAAGGAGCTAAGGTATTTTGCGCCTAAAAAAACCACTTAAATTCTGCCTTTAACAGTTTATCCTCGTATATAGATGACTTGGTATCCCAGGTGTATTGAGCCTCTACTGAGGTGGCAAACCGGTTGCTCCAGTCACGGTGCAATCCGCCATGAATCTGGTGGGATACATTACCTTTAGGCTCAAGACTCAGGCGAAAGGCTGCTGTGTAATATGCAGTATTTGCGCCCTGAATTCGTTCTTTATTGAGGTAATGCTGCCATTCGATACCTGCCGTATGGGTAGTGAATGATGAGGGTGTCCAGTAATCGGCCAGAGGTATTCTACCAGCATCAGCACCGAACCCATAATCCTGTAAGCGATAGGTAATGCTCAGGCGCTGTGGATCATAAAGAAGATTCGCTGTAACATCCAATCCGGCGGTTAGGCTGCTCCTGCTATCAGAATAGTGATCAATGGCGTAATCAATTCCAGCATGCCATCTGCGGTATCCGTCATAAACCATGCGTCCCTGCCAATGGTTTGTCTGCAGATGCTTCTGGAGTGTCGTGTAATTTGAAATTACGTCTTCTTTATGGAAAGAAAGACCGAAATGCAGATTGTCGAGAGGCTGACTTTCAGCTTCCAAAAAGCCGGTATGACTGTCTGTCAGGTAACTGGGGTTCTGGCGAAATCCGTAAGCTCCTCTTAAAAGAATATCAGGAAGATTGCGGTACTCCATACCGAGCGTTATACCCTTGGTTAGTGGAGTATGCAGGTTATCCTTAAAACTGTAAGATTTACTGTTAAGTGTCAATAAACCAATTAACCTGTCTTGAAACGGGTAAGAAAGCGCAGTATAAAATCCAGTAAAGCTAACATCAGTTTTTCGACTATCGATTCTTCCCTGGGAACTTTGAGCACTGAAATATTCAGCACTGCTATTCAGACTGACCATTGATGAAGAAACTTTTACTTTTTGTCTTGCCATAATGGCAAGACGATGGTCAGGTATCTCTGTGAGGAGTAGATCATAAGTGTCAATGGCCTCTTTCCATCTGCTATTCTGTATGTAGAACTGACCGAGGTCAAAAAGTGCTTCCGGCTGCTTCGGCTCAGCAACAAGCCACTCCTTGTAAGCCCTTACGGCTGGACGGTAAGTGTTGCTGTAATAGTTTTTTTTAGCCTCGGCTTCCGCTTTCAGTGCATTATTATTTGGAAACGCGCGAAGAGCTGCATCATAGAGGGAAGCAGATTCGCCCTGGTTACCCATCCATCCGAGCACTCGAGCCTTTTCGCGGTAGTAGAGAGGATCAGGATTGTTTGATGCAATCAATTTGTCGTAATAAAAAATAGCGGTCGAATAATCTCCATGCCAACTTGAAGCCCTTGCGATTGTCAACATGGCCTTCTGGTTTTCAGGGGAAAGCCGAAGAATTTCTTTATTGATTTTAACGGCTTCGGTATAGTCATTTCTTGCCATGGCAACATCGGCGAGCAAAAGAGAAACAGAAAGATCATCAGGTTTTTTGACAATCAGCTCACGATAGAGGGTTGCTGCTCGCCCATAATCCTTCATAGCGAAAGAGACATCAGCCGATGCATGCAGTACCTCTGTGTCTCCGGGATAAAGCTTTCCAAGAGAATCGAGCAGTTTGGTACTTTCCGTTTGTTCTCCTGTTGCCATAAGAGCATGGACAAAATTGAGCGCATAGTTTTTTTTAAGTACTCCTTTTTTCCAAAGTTCTCTGTAGCATGCAACTGCTTTGGAATACTGCTTGCTTTTATAGAGTACATCTGCATACTGGGACCGTATCAGATCGTTATCATTAACTAAATCTATGACCGACTCATAGAGATTCAGAGACTCCGTAAATTTTCCTGACCAACCATAGCACCTTGCAGCGTCAAGGGTAAGCCTTGTGTCATTCGGGTGGAGCTTGTGCAATCGGTCATATAACGGCGCAGCCTTTTCCGCCTGCGAGATTTTCTCAAATAGCAGAATAGCGATTTTAAGGGCATCCTCATCATCAGGATAGAGTAAAACAATTTTGTTGGCAATCTCTTCAGTGTTCTCATTTTGCTGGTCAGCCAAGCAGATACTTGCAAGATTTAGAGTTTCTTGCCGGTCAAGAGCGCCAGCCCTGAATGATTCCATCGAGTTTTGGGATACCGAAGGGGCATTAACCACAACTGTATTTGGTGATACAGCACGGCTATTTGCAGGAATACCCATCAGGGATATTCCTGCAAAAATAATAAATATAATGCTACTTGATTTCATGATTTGGAGCATAATTTAACTAAAAACAGACAGTAAGACACTAATGCGTCTTGTCAAGTTTAATCAATTTGGTGTAGTATTATATAGAGCCAAACTCTTGTCTGCCGCCAACACGTTCAAGATAATATTTATTATTATTCCTATGGTAATGGAGCGTTATTTACAAGTATTTTAATTTAAATAAAAAAAATTTCAGTTACCTCAGAGTTGTGAATCCTGAGTATGCTTAAAATAATTTATTATTGACTCGCCTGAATCTGTATTTTTATAAGTACGCCAGAAAGGTCGCTGACAGTAATTTGAAAAAGTGATTAGGTTAACCTTTCCCGACATCATTTATTTTGTTATCAACAAAAACGTTGGACTTTATTTTGATATTTTTGGTTGGTTACTAACTTAAAAGCGACATCCACTTACCCGAATCGGTTTACAGAATATACCTTAAGCAGCAAAACTTTAGGATTAAAGACAACGGAGATTCTGTGAAGTTAATAGTATCAGTTGTTAAGAAAAAGGAAATGCACCCCAATAATTGATAATGAACATTTACATAAAGTGTTAACATTTGTTTCAATATATATGAAATGTTCAATAAATAAAAAAAACAAAGCGTTCAATGTTAAGGTCTGATCTTATTGCCTATACTTTATAAGTAATTATTGTGTTGTTAGTTATGATTATCAGTAAAGGTGTTGGTAATGCATTTCCCTGTAAATACTGCAGCTGATAAAAATATAAGTTCCCAAGAATGCTCTCCTGGATTTATCCGAACTGACAGGTATGGAATAATCAGGGCAATCATCTCATTTTCATGGCTTTAGCCAGTCGTTTGACCACAACAATGCTGGCAGTTTATCGGTTGTTATACATGTAATTTTCAAGATCTTTTATGCATGGAGTGAAATGAGATTTTCATTTTTTCTCAGGGCATTTGTGTGAATATCCATAAGGGAGGTTATGCAGCTCATCCAGACAGCAGGTTATGATTGTTCCCGAAATGGCCATCGAAGAAGTTAATGAGCAAATGCGTCGAGTCCGATGATGGGCACCTCTGCCTACTTAAACTGCCGGGGACGTGCTTTAATAAGTTTCTTTCTATAGTGCGGGTACGTCGCTATTTTTCGAGGATGACGTTTAATTACAAGTTGAAGCTACCTTCAAAGATACATTTAGCTGGACCGGTAAGGAAGACTTCATCCATGTTTTCATTGAACTCAACTTGCAGGGTATCTCCGCTTTTTACTTTTACCTGTACGGTTGAGGCGTTTATTTTGCCAATACGGTGGCTCATTAAAGCAGCAGCAACAGCACCTGTACCGCAAGCAAGGGTTTCGTCCTCTACGCCGCGTTCAAACGTGCGAATAGCAAGTGTTTCAGGAGAGGTGATTTCGATAAAATTGACATTGGAACCTTCTGGAAAAATATCTGTTCTATGCCTGATGGTGCGGCCGATTTCGGTTACCTTGATATGTTCAATGTCGGAGGTATATACAACAGCATGTGGTGAGCCTGTGTTGACAGAGTGGCAGGTAAGCCCCTCAATTTCAATGTCATTTCTGAACTCCTTCGGTGGAAGCATTCGCAGTTTAACGGTTTCTTCTCCGGTAATCCAGGCGTCGTATCGGTTGCCATTGGCTTCAAAGGTGTAACATGTCTCCGAAGATCCGATAATCCCTATGGTGTGGGCGAAATAAACGGCACATCTTCCTCCGTTTCCACACATTGATCCGGGGAAACCGTCAGCATTGTAGTATTTCATGCTGAAAGCGTAACTGGAAGAGGGTTCAATTAAAATAAGTCCATCAGCCCCGATTCCTGTTCTTCTGGTGCAGAGTTCCTGAATACGCGATGGAGTAAGATGGAAGGAATTGTTCCTGTTGTCGATGACAATAAAGTCATTGCCAGCTCCGGACAGTTTACTGAATGTGATCTTCATTTGGCGCAATCAGGTCAGGATTGAAGGTTTTCCGTGTTGCATCTTGTTTACAGGGAGAGTATTATATCAACGGCTCCTGCAAGTGCTTTCATACTGTATAATAAAACAATAGCGTGTCAATGCGGATGTAAAATAATTTATTATTAAATAATTTTTCTTATTTTAGAAAGTATTACATCGAGTTATTTGTTTGCCTGATTGCTCGATTCAAGCTTGTTATTACTTGGTTATTCTATAGATTTTTGCAATTTAGTGATTATGTGTGTTGCTTTTCGATCCAAAGGAAAAACCGGCAGGTTAACACGACGTTTTTGTGATTAAGGTTTTATCCTATTTGCTTATAACAAGTTGTGTCGAAATAATTTTCTTTTCGGTTTCTTCAACCTGAATTATGTCCAAAAAAAGGAGAGAATACAATGGCTGAACAAGTGAATCCGGTAGGAGTAAAGCCAAAGGGCACTGTCCCACCTCCCAAGGGGAACGCTCCTTCTCCAAAGGGAAATGGCACCGCTGGTGCCCCATCCGTCATCAAGGAGCAGGATGCATCCAAGATGAGAAGGTTTTTGTTCCAGCGAACAGAAACTCGATCAACGAAATGGTACCAGATTTTTGATACCGACAAGATTGACGATGAACAGGTTGTCGGCGCTCATCTGGCGTTGCTAGGTGTCTTGGGCTTTCTAATGGCCATCTATTATGTTTCCGGCATTCAGGTTTTTCCCTGGGGTGTCCCCGGTTTTCATGACAACTGGTTTTATTTGACCATCAAGCCAAGAATGGTCTCTCTGGGTATTGATACCTACAGTACCAAAACAGCCGATCTGGAATCTGCCGCTACAAATCTTCTCGGCTGGGCTCTGTTTCACGTTCTTTCAGGGTCTGTGCTTCTTTTTGGGGGCTGGCGTCACTGGACTCACAATTTGACCAATCCGTTTACCGGGCGCACAGGCAATTTCCGCGACTTCAGGTTTCTTGGCAAGTTCGGTGATCTGGTTTTCAGCGGAACAAGTGCAAAAAGCTACAAGGATGCGCTTGGACCACATGCCATCTATATGTCACTGCTCTTTCTTGGCTGGGGATTGTTGATGTGGTTTGTGCTCGGTTTTGCTCCGATTCCTGATTTCCAGACGATCAATTCAGAGACTTTTATGTCGTTTGTCTTCTCTGTGGTCTTCTTTGCCTGCGGTATTTACTGGTGGAACAATCCTCCCAATGCAGCCACTCATCTTAACGATGATATGAAGGCCGCATTTTCTGTTCACCTGACAGCAATCGGTTATATTAATATAGCTCTTGGCTGTATCGCTTTTGTGGCTTTCCAGCAGCCATCGTTTGCTGCTTATTACAAGGAACTCGACAATCTGGTTTTTTATCTTTATGGCGAGCCATTCAACAGGGTAAGCTATAATTTTGTTCAGGAAGGCGGTAAGATTGTCTCTGGTTCTAAAGAGTTTGCTGACTTTGCGGCATACGCAATTCTTCCGAAGAATGGAGCATCTTTCGGTATGTCACGGGTTGTCATCAATCTCATTACTTTTAACCACATCATCTGCGGTGTTCTTTATGTCTTTGCAGGTGTCTATCATGGTGGTCAGTATCTTCTTAAAATTCAGCTCAACGGTCTTTACAGCCAGATCAAGTCTGTTTTCATTACCAAAGGACGTGATCAGGAAGTTCAGGTCAAGATTCTTGGCACGGTTATGGCACTCTGTTTTGCTACCATGCTTTCGGTCTATGCTGTTATCGTGTGGAATACTATTTGCGAGTTGAATCTTTTCGGAACGAACATTCTGATGTCTTTTTACTGGCTCAAGCCTCTTCCGATGTTCCAGTGGATGTTCAGGGATCCGAGTATCAATGACTGGGTAATGGTTCATGTTATTGTTGCAGGTTCGCTTTTCTCGCTGATAGCCCTTGTACGTATAGCTTTCTTTGCGCATACTTCACCGCTCTGGGATGATCTTGGACTCAAGAAGAATTCTTACTCATTCCCATGTCTTGGCCCTGTTTACGGTGGTACTTGCGGCGTATCAATACAGGATCAGCTCTGGTTTGCCATGCTTTGGGGAATCAAGGGTCTCTCCGCAGTCTGCTGGTATATTGATGGGGCATGGATTGCTTCCATGATGTATGGTGTTCCGGCTGCTGATGCAAAGGCCTGGGATTCTGTTGCTGGCCTTCATCATCACTATACTTCAGGTATTTTCTACTATTTCTGGACAGAAACGGTCACAATATTTTCAAGCTCGCATCTTTCGACCATTCTTATGATTGGTCACCTTGTATGGTTTATCAGCTTTGCTGTATGGTTTGAAGATCGTGGTTCACGTCTTGAAGGTGCTGATATTCAAACAAGGACTATACGCTGGCTTGGAAAGAAGTTCCTTAACAGGGATGTTTCGTTCCGCTTCCCCGTACTGACAATATCGGATTCAAAAATGGCTGGTACATTCCTTTATTTCAGTGGTGTATTTATGCTGGTCTTTCTTTTCATTGGTAATGGCTTTTATCAGACTGACACTCCTTTGCCTCCACAGGTTGGTGATGCAGCCGTATCTGGTCAGGTTATGCTGACGCAGGTTGTTGACTATCTGATTAAGTTGATTGCTTGAAACTATTTTTTCCTGGAGTGCATGTTTTTATGCACTCCAGGGGAAAGTGCTTTGATATTAAAGTTTATCATGTAATTAAAGAGGAGGGTTTTTATGGCCGATCCTGTACAAAAACCAGATATATCGTCAGTTCCTGCTCCAAAGATTCCACCAGCGGTGCCGAAGCTACCTCCCACTGGAGCAGGGGCTGCGGTTCCTGTGGCAAAGGAGGGAAAGCCAAAGCCGAAGGAGGTTCCTCAGGACAAGAAAGGGAAACCGCGTTTGGAGTCGCTTAATGTTAATCTTGGAAGATGCGGTTTACCACAGGAGTCTGCATTTCCTGTCCAAAAAGCTACGCCAAAGGCGGCCCCGAAACCTGCAGGAGGTGCAAAGCCTGCTCCTGGAGTAAAACCTGCCGGTTCAAAATCAGCTCCAGTTGCGAAAGGTGCACCTGTCGCTGCATCTACATCAGAGGCAACTATCTCTGCTGTTAAAAATGCGCCAGCAGGAGATGAAACAAAACCAGTATTGAAAAAAGCCGCACCGAGAGCTAAATCACATTATTTTATTATTGAAAATCTTTGTGTCGGTTGTGGTATGTGTCTTGACACGTGTCCTCCAAAAGTCAATGCTATCGGTTACAAATTTTACGGGGATGTACAGGAGGGAGGTTTCAGGTGTTATATTGATCAGGATGCCTGTATTTCCTGTGCCGCCTGTTTTTCTTCAGATGAGTGTCCTTCGGGAGCACTTATAGAAGTTCTTCCTGATGGAGAAGTTCTTGATTTTACCTATACCCCGCCCGAAAGACTTGATTTCGATCTAAGATTTCTGCACAGATTTCATAGAGAGGCAAGGTAATAAGGACGTATGTAAAATAGGGATTCAACAAAGCATTGCCTGAAACAGGCAGTGCTTTGTTTTTTTACCGATACTCACCGTTTATATGTCGGCACCAAAGAATTTTACTCGAAAGTCCCCTTCCGTTTTGACCGGTCTGAAAACAGCACATCCAGGTTTAGCACTTGTCATTATTCCAACTTACAATGAAGCTGAAAATATTGGCAGGCTGCTGGGTGAACTTTCAGAGCGTTATCCTTTTTCGCTTGATATTCTTGTGATTGATGATAATTCCCCAGATGGAACTGCAGATATTGTTCGTAGAATGCAGTTGACGACACGGGGGTTATATTTGATGCCGCGGGCACAAAAGTTGGGACTTGGTACAGCATATATTGCTGGTTTCGGGTACGCTTTGAAGCAGGGTTATCGGTATATATTAGAAATGGATGCTGATTATTCTCATGACCCCGTAATGATAGAGCGCTTTCTCGATGCAATGAGCAACTCTGACCTGGTTATCGGGTCTCGATACATGAATAATACGGTAAATGTTGTTAACTGGCCTTTAGGCAGGTTAATTCTTTCAAAAATTGCAAGTATCTATACTCGTGTTGTTACAGGTATGCCTGTTGCAGATCCAACAAGCGGCTTTAAATGCTTTAGTGCAGAGGTATTGCAGACGCTCGATTTTGACAGAATAAATTCTCAGGGTTATTCATTTCAGATTGAGATGAATTTCAGAGTCTGGAAAAAGGGCTTTTCTATAAAAGAAATTCCAATTGTTTTTGTTGACCGTTCGGTTGGTAAATCGAAAATGAGCAAAAAAAATATTCGAGAGGCGATATGGATTGTATGGTGGCTTAACATAAAGTCACTATTCGGTTTGCTGTAAATCAGGCTGTTTACCATGAAAAGCCCTTTCAGAAGATGGCTTTTCATGGTAAAACTTTTTTTGAAATCAGGACCTCTTTTCAGCAATGATCTGCTGAGCTATATCTGGTGGCGCCTCCTCATAATGGCTGAAACTATAGGTGTACCTTGCTCTGCTTTGGGTTAGTCTTGTCAATGCATGATGAAAGGTTGTCAGAGATGACTGTGGGATAAGTGCATGAATTATTTGCATCCGTACGTCAGAATCCATGCCAAGAATCTTCCCCCGTTTACTTGAAATATCACCGACAATTTCTCCTGTATATTGTTCCGGGGCATAGACATTCAGTGTGTAAATCGGTTCAAGGAGAAAAGGTTTTGCCTTGTCAAAAGCACTTTTAAATGCCATGCTTGCCGCAATCTTAAAGGCAAATTCGGAACTGTCCACAGGGTGATAAGATCCGTCATAGGCAATGGCTTTCAGATCTACAACAGGATAACCAGCCATAATGCCATTGGTTATGGCTTCCCGAAGTCCTTTTTCTACAGCAGGCAGATACCTTGTGGGGACAACACCACCAACAACTTCGCTTGCAAACTCAAATCCTGTGTCGCGAGCAAGAGGTTCAAGCTTTACCCAGACATCGCCATATTGTCCTTTACCTCCGGACTGCTTTTTGTACTTTCCCTGCGCGAAAGAGGGAATACGTATCGTTTCGCGGTAAGGGATTTTAATGGGGGCAATATCTACTTTGACGTTAAACTTTGCCTGCAGTCTGCTGATAATGGTATCCAGATGTGTTTCTCCAAGTGTTCTGAGGATGGTCTGGTTGAACTCTACGTCGTGATCAATTGCAAAGCTTGGATCTTCTTCATGCAGGTGATGCAAGCCGGCTGAAATTTTTTCCTCATCACCCTGGGTAACAGGAATAATCGCTGTAGCAAGGACGGGTAAAGGAAAAATAATGGGGCTTATACGACAGCTTGTTCCCTTGTCGGCAAGAGTGTCATTGGTATGGGCGTCTTTAAGCTTGACAACCATTCCGATATCACCGGCAAGCAGTTTTTCAACCTGACTTTTCTTTTGGCCGACAATAGTGTAGACTTGACCAAGTTTTTCAAGTTGTCCGGTCTGGACATCAATCAACTCATGACCTGTTTCGATATGGCCTGAATAAACTCTCAGGTAGGAGATTTCACCCACACGAGGTTCCGACATTGTCTTGAAAATAAAGGCAATGGTATCTCCTTCAGGGTTTGGCTGAATCAAGCTTTTTGTTTCATCAACCGTACAGAGCGCATTTTCAGGGCCACGCTCAATTGGCGAGGGACAGATGTTTACGATGACATTCAGCAGCCGTTCTGATCCAATCAGATGAAGTGGGGAGGTACAGAAAACAGGAAAAAAAGTTCTGGTGACAAGGGCGGATTTAATTCCAGTCCTCAACTCTTCCTCTGTCAGTGTTCCAATTTCAAAAAACTTGTTCATCAGTTCTTCATCTGTTTCTGCAACGGCTTCCACAAGTTGCTGATGAAGATCTTCTGCATGTTGAAGGTAAAGATCGGGAATGTCAGAAACTATCATTTCTCCAGGTTTGTCAGGGCTGAATTCAAGCAGCTTCATCAGCAAGACATCAATAAGTGTATGGTGGCCGAGGCCTTCATCAGCGGGAAATTGTATAGGTGTTACAAGATGTCCGAAATGATCCTGAAGTCCCTGTATGGTCGTTTTGAAATTGGCGCGGTCCGCATCAAGTTTGGTTAAGACAAACATGGTGGGTTTGTAGTATTCTTTGGTATACTCCCAGATCGTGTCAGTTCCAACCTCCACTCCCGATGCCGCATTAACGGTTATAAGGACGGTGTCGGCCACCCGCATTGCTGATTTTACATCTCCATGAAAGTCAAGCAATCCGGGAGTATCGATAATATTGATTTTACGATCATTCCAGAATCCATTGATGAGGCTTGTGTTAAGACTGTGTTTTCTTTCAATTTCATCAGCGGAATAATCGGAAAGAGTGGTGCCTTCCTCAATACTCCCGAGGCGATTAACAATGCCCATCGTCAGGGCAAGTGACTCGGTGAGTATGGTCTTGCCGCTTCCGGCATGGCCTGTAATGACAATGTTTCGCAGTTGATCCGGTTGTACGGCTTGCATAGCATGACTCCTTTTTTGACTGATAACGAAATAGCGGGCTGTGGTTTGCATTGCAGGGAAACAGCTCAACAAATAATAAACAAAAAATAGTCAGTTTTGCTGTTCAGGTGACGATGAAAAGGTTCAAAAAAAAAGATATATTTTCAACTATCCATTTTTATCAATAATGACCTTGAAATTCCTTTGCGCATAAAAAGCACGTTACAACCCTAAATATTTTTTGTTATGCCTATTATCAAGAAAATTTTTGCCCGACAGATCCTTGATTCAAGGGGAAATCCAACGGTCGAAGTTGATGTTTACACTGAAAATTCGTTCGGTCGTGCGGCTGTACCAAGCGGCGCATCTACCGGTGTTCATGAGGCTGTGGAACTCAGGGATGGCGATGCCGGTGTCTATCTTGGAAAAGGGGTGCTCCAGGCGGTAGAAAATGTAAATACCGTCATCAATGATGCTTTGACAGGTATGATTGTTACCGAACAGGAGGAAATCGATGAGGCATTACTTGCTCTTGACGGAACGCCGAATAAGTCAAGGCTTGGAGCAAATGCTCTTCTTGGTGTTTCTATGGCATGTGCCAAGGCAGGGGCAGAATATACCGGACTGCCACTTTACCGTTATATCGGCGGTACGATGGCCAA
>SESB01001819.1_pt1 | contig 13300 bp, 10 predicted proteins | sample 3171441 | NCBI WGS metagenome assembly SESB01 (sample SAMN06051867, study PRJNA518727) | freshwater metagenome | biome: subpolar coniferous forest; feature: holomictic lake; material: water; isolation source: holomictic Lake 227, 6 m depth | place: Canada: near Kenora, Ontario | collected...
GAACAACGAGTGTTAAAAATTATTTAAAAGGCTGTGTAATGAAACCAGAAAATACCTTGTTTGATACCCATATCAGTCTCGCTCATGGCAACGGAGGACGACTGATGCGGGAGTTGATTGATCAGCTGTTTGCCCGTCACCTAAAAAATGATCTGCTGGATACGCGCACCGATGCTTCGTTTATTCCGCTGGATCTTAAGGCGGGTGATGTGGTCATTACCACGGATGGCTTTACCGTTGAGCCCCTTGAATTTCCGGGTGGCAATATCGGCAGTCTGGCAGTACATGGCACGGTCAATGATTTGGCGGTTTCTGGAGCCAAACCGCTTTATTTGACACTAAATGCCTTTATTGAAGAAGGTCTGGAAATTGCCTTGCTTGACCGGATTGTTGAAAGCATGGCAAAAACCTGTCAGGAATGCGGGGTAAAGATAGTCGCTGGCGATACTAAAGTGCTGCGACGAGGGCAGGGCGGTGGTATTTATTTTGCGACAACCGGCATCGGAATGCGTAACCGCGATTTGCAATTGGGCATAGACCGGATAAAGCCCGGTGATGCCATTTTGCTGAGCGGTACGGCGGGTGATCATGGTACGGCGGTGATGTTGGCACGCGAACAATTTGGTTTGAGTGGCAGTTTAAAATCAGATGCAGCGAATGTTTTTCCCATTACCCAAATTTTAATTGAAACGCCCGGCTTGCGTTTTATGCGCGACCCAACCCGGGGCGGTATTGCTACAATTGCTCATGAAATCGCGCAGGCAACCGGTAATGCCGTGCGCTTTTATGAGAACAAAATTCCTGTTAACGAGCAGGTTAGAGCCGTTGCCGAAATGCTGGGTTATGACCCTTTATATATGGCTTGCGAAGGACGTGTACTGGCCGTTATCGATACGGCTTATGCTGAAGCGGCGATACAGAATCTGCATAACGCAGGTTATTTGGACGCGGCAATAATAGGCAAGATAGAGATTGGCTATCCACACGCCCTGATTGAAACCGAACTGGGTGGAGAACGTATTTTACAAGAGCTGGAAGAAGATCCTTTACCGCGTATTTGTTAATACGAATTGCTAAAATTCGTTGTTCCAGTTTTTTTAGCTTGACTGAGGAAATTCCGGATAAATCAAGATGTTTTCGTTAGTCGCGACGCGGGCGTCGCTTCCACGGTGGGAGCGACGCCTGCGTCGCGATTATAGCTCGTCATTAGGTTGGCTGTTTGGTCTCAGCTATGATTTGATAGACTCACAAGCATCATTTTTTAAAATCAATGAAAAAAACTTGAATATCGAGTAAAAGCTTAGGCTATAGATTGTCCACGAAAAGTATGAAGTCTTTAAACGTTTCGGTCGGGGTTGCAAACCCCGACCGGCGTTATGAACGGCATCGCTTACACAGCAAAAAGACACCAAGAACATGAAGTTTTACCTTTTTTTTTCACCATGAACCCGATAAAGCAGGGGTTTTGGGGCTTTAAAATGACTCCCTTATTTAGCAGGGTGGTTGTCACCGTTTATGGTGTAGCTCTCCAGGATAAGATGCCAGGCCTGTTCAGCCGTTTCAGCGTACTGAATAAGGTTGCGGTCACTTTGTGTGATAACGCCTTCTTCAACCAGCATTTCAAAATTAATGAGTTTGTTCCAGTAATCCTTTCCAAACAGAATGACGGGAATGCGTCTGACTTTTTTGGTTTGAATCAGGGTAAGTGCTTCAAAAAGCTCATCCATGGTTCCAAATCCGCCCGGAAACGCGACCAGTGCGGCGGCCCGCATTAAAAAGTGCATTTTACGAATTGCGAAGTAATGAAACTGAAAGCACAGTTCGGGGGTGATGTAAGGGTTAGGTTTTTGCTCACCCGGTAGCACGATATTAAGCCCCATACTTTTGCCGCCCACATCGGCTGCGCCCCTATTAGCCGCCTCCATAATGCCGGGGCCGCCACCGGTTACGACGGTTAATGGTTGATTAAGGCTTTTTTCACCCACTGTTATCAAGGTTCCCAGTTTACGGGCTTCATCGTAATAACGGCTTTTATTCAGCATGCGGCAGGCAATGGCAACCTCATTTTCAAGGTCAGGGTTACTTGGGTTTGTATCAAGGTTATGTTCTGCATTATGGAGTGCTTGAAGTGCCGCTTCATTATCATAAACCCTTGCACTGCCAAAAATAACTATCGTAGATTGAATGTTTTGCTCTAATTGAACCAATTCAGGTTTAAGCAGTTCAAGTTGCAGGCGGACGGGTCGCAGTTCATCACGCATGATAAAATCAAAGTCATCATAAGCCAATCGATAAGACGGCGAATGACTCTGTGGTGTGCCGTAATCATAAGAGACACTGGCAGCATCCTGTTTTGCTGAGGGAAAAGGACTTTCGCTGGGTATTAAGGTTTTTTTTGCCATCTGCTTATCCTTGATAAGGTAGTGTAAAATGAAAACTTTTTCTACGTAAAGGTTCAACAAGACTTTACGGGTTGAATCGGGATAGCGCTTTTTTGATAAGTTTTGTCCCGTTTGCGGAGTAGGTGTTTTTGCTCTGGAAGCGTTGGAGAGCAAAGTTTTTCTGGACAACTATTCGTTGTTTATTTCTATCAAAACAAGCGACTGGTGGTAGTATTGTAATATTAGGCAGCGGTTAGGTTAAAAACTGATTATTTTATGATGGATATAAGTTGTATGCAGGTAAGTATATTGGCAAATCGGGTGAGTATGTTTGATTGGAGAAAATTATTTTTTTTGCAAAAAAATAATTTAAAAAAACAGCTTGGGCAAAATGAACAAAAAGCATGTTTAAAAAAGCCCGGTGCTATTGCCTTGACTGGTTTGGTGGTGCTTTTTTTGCTGGGTTTGCCAAGTCAAGCAGTAGTGGCTGAAAGCATAATCAATCAAATAACGGGTAGGTTTACTGAAGAAAGTACCAACCCAAAACTTGGGCAAGAAACGGTGCCTGCTGAGGTTATAGGCAGCGAAAAAAGTGTGGCAACTGAAATTAACGCCATCATTACGACAGAGCGGCATCCTTATCTGATGTTGTCCAATTTTGTTAATCGTACGAAAGATCTTGAAGCGCTTTATAAAATTGCCGGTGACCAGTTGTTGTGGCTGGGCAATGCTTATGCTGAAAAAAATATTCTTGAAGTTCTTGATTTATTGGATAGCGCTTCGACCAACGGTTTAAATGCAGCAAACTATGACACTCAGACTTTACGGCAAAAATTGCCTGTTGCCTTAACGCTGGCAGCCGATAATTACAATCAATTAGCGGTCTATGATACGGCTATCAGCTTGTCTTTGTTACGTTTTCTTCATGATTTACATTATGGTCGGGTAAATCCACAGGGCTTAAATTATAAGCTGAAGTTAAGGGAAAAAAAGCTGATGGATTTGCCAATGCTGATTAAAGACAGCTTGGCCAATGGCACTATTAAGCAATTACCGTTATTGGTAGAGCCTAAATTACAACAGTATCAAAAGTTAAAGTCAGCATTAACAACTTATCGCCTGCTTGCGCAAAAATCGCCGGTTTTTCAACTACATTCTGAAAAGCCTATAAATCCGGGTGACAATCTACGACAAACTGAAGAGCTACAGCGATTTTTAGAGTCGGTAGGGGATATGCCGGGAGAAGGGGGTAGTAGTGCCAAGAAATCAATGCGTTACACCGGAAAAATCGTGGCAGGCGTGAAAAAATTCCAGCTTAGGCATGGCATAAATCCTGATGGGGTGATTGGCAAGGGAACGCTTGCGGCCATGAGTGTGCCCTTAAGTGAAAGAGTGACACAAATTGAACTGGCCATGGAGCGGTTACGGTGGTTACCCGAGCTTAATCCAGGGCCTTATATTATTGTTAATATTCCGGCTTTTCAATTATGGGCCTTTGATGACATAGATCAGTTTAATTCCGAGATTGCCAATATGAGAGTGGTGGTTGGTAAGGCGCTTAAAAACGAAACGCCCGTGCTGATGGCAGAAATGCGTTTTCTTGATTTTATGCCTTACTGGAATGTGCCTTACAATATCGTAAAAGGTGAAATATTGCCCAAGTTGATACAAAATCCTGGTTATTTAGCTGGGGAAAATATGGAGCTGGTTGCTACTTCCGGCAATACTGCACAGGTTGTCCCTTTTACAAGCGCATCCATTGCCGGGCTACAGCAAGGTACAATCAGAATCAGGCAACGTCCGGGTAAAAAGAATGCCTTGGGCAGGGTGAAATTTATTTTCCCTAACAAGGAAGATGTTTATTTACATGATACCCCTTCTCAAACCCTGTTTAGTAAATCACGAAGAGATTTTAGTCATGGCTGTGTGCGGGTTGCAAATCCGGAAGGTTTGGCTGAATTTGCCCTTAAAAATCAATGGACCAAGGACACTATACAGCAAGCACTGAGCAATCCTAAAACACAACGCGTTATCTTGAAAAAATCAATACCTGTGCTGTTTTTTTATATCACGTCTTTTTTCGATCAAAATAATAATCTGGTATTTTACCCGGATATTTACGGCCATGACTCTATTTTGCTGGGTGTGCTCCGGAATCCGGAAGACTTGTCTGATCAGTCAATTTTTGTGAGTGAAAATGCAGAGCCTGCAGCACAGGTTATAAAATGATAGTTTTTTGTAGGAAACGCAAACCCACTATTTTATGATCGATGTAACGACTCCGTAGGCCGGTTTCACTCATAGAACACGGATGACACGGATCAGACGGATTTCAACGGATTTTTTCTTTTTTTAGTCGAAAAAATACCTACCGTGATGCAAGCCCCTCCGAGAATGTGTTGATTTTTGGTTGGAACTGACTGCCCGCTCACGACCCTAAGCAGCCTGATCGATTGGAGTTTTGATTGGCAACTCAGTTTCGCATTGCAGACCCTCATGAAAGCAGCTTGTTGACGCCGATTGAAAATGGATTCAAATGATGGTGTCATTAGACTGTAACCTCATATTTTATTAGGTTAACCAGGTGCTTCGGGGCTTTTCTCCGAGCTAGCGGCTTCGTCCAACCCTGCGCTCAAGCGGGTCTGCGCAAAAGCGCGCAGCCGCTTAGCTTCACGTTATACATCATCATGCAACGACACTATCGCTGGCTCGTCTCGCCGGTCTTCGTCTTGTCAGGTTTTGCCACTAGCCACTTACTTCGAAGATTATGCATTGTTTGAGAAAGCTCGTTTTGGCAATAAATAGAGTGTCCGCAATGTATTAGGCTACTCCGTTTTTAACAAGTGATTAGATTAGAGCGTCTTTGCTCGTTATAATGCAAAGCTGTTATGAGCTAATAACTATTCAAAACGTATTTAAAAAGGAATTCTAGAATGACAAGTACCCAGCAACGCGCCGAACTACAACGCCAAATTTGGCAAATTGCGAATGAGGTACGTGGCTCAGTCGATGGCTGGGATTTTAAGCAGTATGTTCTAGGCACGTTGTTCTATCGTTTTATTAGCGAAAACTTTGCCAGTTACATTGAAGGCGGTGATGAAAGCGTGAAATATGCTACGCTCAAAGATGATGTTATCACCGCAGAAATCAAAGACGATGCCATTAAAACCAAAGGTTATTTCATTTACCCCAGCCAATTGTTTGCAAACATTGCCGCCAGCGCCAACAATAATGACAACCTCAACACCGATTTAGCCGCCCTATTTTCCGCCATTGAAAACTCGGCCAATGGCTACCCATCTGAATTGGATATTAAAGGCTTGTTTGCTGATTTTGATACCACCAGTAACCGCCTGGGCAACACCGTTGCCGACAAAAACACCCGTTTAGCCTCCGTACTTAAAGGCGTAGAAAAACTGAGCTTTGGCAATTTCGAAGAAAGCCATATCGACCTGTTTGGTGATGCCTACGAGTTTTTGATTTCTAACTATGCCGCCAATGCCGGTAAATCGGGTGGCGAATTTTTTACTCCGCAACATGTATCCAAGCTGATTGCACAGTTGGCCATGCACAAGCAGGCCACCGTCAATAAAATTTACGACCCGGCCGCAGGTTCAGGTTCGTTGTTACTGCAAGCTAAAAAACACTTTGATGCCCATATCATTGAAGACGGTTTTTTTGGTCAAGAAATAAACCATACCACTTACAACCTTGCGCGTATGAATATGTTTCTGCACAACATTAACTACGACAAGTTTAATATAGCGCTGGGTAACACGCTGTTAGATCCGCATTTTGGCGATGACAAACCTTTTGATGCCATTGTCTCTAACCCGCCCTATTCGATAAACTGGATAGGCAGCGACGACCCAACCCTCATTAATGATGAACGCTTTGCCCCTGCCGGTGTGTTAGCGCCCAAATCCAAAGCCGATTTTGCTTTTGTGCTCCATGCGCTGAGTTATTTATCCAGCAAAGGCCGCGCGGCGATTGTCTGCTTCCCCGGTATTTTTTACCGGGGCGGTGCCGAGCAGAAAATCCGCCAATATTTGGTGGATAATAACTATGTCGAAACCGTTATTTCTTTAGCACCCAACTTATTTTTTGGCACCTCCATAGCCGTCAATATCTTGGTACTTTCCAAACACAAAACCGACAACCTTACCCAGTTTATCGATGCCAGCGCTCTGTTTAAAAAAGCAACCAATAACAATACGCTCACCGATGAACATATTGCTCAAATTATGGCAGCGTTTGATAGTAAAAATGATATTGAACACTTTGTTAAATCAGTGGAAAACGCTGCGATAGCCGCCAACGACTACAACTTATCGGTAAGCTCTTATGTGGAAACCAAAGACACCCGCGAGGTGATTAATATTACCAAGCTGAATGCCGAGCTTAAAACCACAGTAGCCAAGATTGACCAGCTACGCGCAGAAATTGATGCCATTGTTGCCCAGATTGAAGCATGAACACTCAAGAGATTGATGCGTTAAGTAAGCAAAAAGCCTATGACCTTTATGATTCGGGGGCGATTCATCGCATAGAAATTGGCACAACGGCAGGATTGCAAACGATCCACCGTTATTTATTTGATGGTTTGTATGACTTTGCCGGTCAGATTAGAGAATTAAACATCTCAAAAAGTAATTTCCGCTTTGCCCACGCACTGTATTTAAAAGACGCTTTGCGCGTGATTGAGCAAATGCCGGAAAACAGCTTTGAAGCCATTATTGATAAGTATGTTGAAATGAATGTGGCACACCCCTTTTTAGAGGGCAATGGTCGCGCCACACGCATTTGGTTGGATTTACTCTTTAAAAAACGCTTGGAAAAAGTCGTGGACTGGGAGCAAGTGAATAAAAAATTGTATTTACAAGCGATGGAGCGCAGCCCGGTCAATGACTTGGAAATCAGTTTCTTACTGCAAAACGCGTTGACCGATAAAATCAATGATCGCCAGTTGTTTATGAAAGGCATTGACCAATCGTATTACTACGAACAACCTGAGGACAATCGAGGATGAGCAAAAAGAACTCCCCAGTGCCGACTATTCACTCATCGGCGGCAGAATACCTCGCCTTTGTCGCTGCCAGCGGTGAAGGAGGGATTGAGGCTATTTATGCGGATGAAGATGTCTGGTTGAGCCAGAAAATGATGGCGGTGTTATATGACGTGAACGTGCGCACGGTAAATGAGCACCTGAAAAAAATCTTTGCCGACAGCGAGCTGCAAGAGGAGGCAGTTATCCGGAAATTCCGGATAACTGCCTCCGACGGCAAGAATTACAACACCAACCACTACAACCTATCGGCCATCATGGCGGAGATTGAGAGCGCATAAATAATGTCAACGTCCAAAACGATCATCGTGCTCAATGAAGAAATTCGTGTGACGCAAGAAAACTATATTTCTTTGACGGACATGCTTCGCTCAAAAGACGGCGATTTTTTTATTTCAGATTGGCTAAGAAACCGCAACACACTGGAGTACCTTGGGATATGGGAGCGGGTGCATAACCCAGATTTTAATTGGGGCGAATTCGCCACAATTAAAAGCCAAGCTAGTTTAAACAGCTACAAGATTAGTATTAAAGACTGGGTGGCAAAAACCCAAGCTATCGGCATAAAGGCCAAAGCGGGATTAACTCATGACACAGGCGTACAAAGATTAGAAGCAGGAAAACCATGAGCAACATAATGGAACTAATTGATGGCGTTGAGGTGGAATGGAAGACTTTGGGAAAGGTGGCAGAATATGAACAGCCAACAAAGTATCTTGTTAAAACGACTAACTATAGAGATGATTTTGAAACGCCAGTTTTAACAGCAGGCAAAACTTTCATCCTTGGTTACACTGATGAAAAAGACGGAATTTATGAAGCGTCAAAAACCCCTGTTATCATTTTTGATGACTTCACAACAGCCAACAAGTGGGTAGGTTTTGACTTTAAAGCTAAGTCGTCAGCGATGAAAATGATTACGTCAGTTGATGAAGCTAAGGTGATGTTGAAATATATTTATTATTGGTTGAATACATTGCCAGATGAACAAGCTGATGGCGATCATAAACGTCAATGGATTAGTAATTTTGCCAACAAACAAATCCCCATTCCACCCCTAGCTATCCAAGTTGAAATAGTCCGCAGATTAGACGCATTCATCGCGCATACAGCCGAGCTTACAGCCGAGCTTACAGCCGAGCTTAACGCAAGGAAAAAACAATACAACTACTATCGCGACTATTTGTTGAGTTTTGATAAGGATGAGGTGAATTACTTACCTATGGGGTATGAAGGAATTGGGGAATTCATTCGTGGCGGAGGATTACAGAAAAAAGATTTTACGGAAACGGGTGTTGGCTGCATTCACTATGGTCAAATTTACACGCACTATGGCACTTACGCGGACAAGACTAAAACTTGTGTTTCAAATGAATTTGCCAAGAAAGCTCGTAAAGCTAAATCAGGCGATTTAGTTATAGCTACAACAAGTGAGAATGATGAAGATGTCTGTAAGGCTGTTGCTTGGATAGGAAGTGAAGATATTGCGGTAAGCAGCGATGCTTGCATTTATAGGCATAATTTAAATCCGAAATACGTTTCTTACTTCTTTCAAACAGAGCATTTTCAAAAACAAAAAAATCAATACATTACCGGTACAAAAGTACGGCGTGTGAATGCTGATAATTTGGCCAAGATATTAATCCCTATACCTTCGCCAGAAGAACAAGCCCGCATCGTTGCCATCTTAGATAAATTTGATGCTCTCACAAGCTCCATCACCGAAGGCTTGCCGCGTGAAATTGAATTGCGCCAACAGCAATATGAATATTATCGTGATTTGCTGTTGAGCTTTCCGAAAGAAGAAGGAGAAACTGCGTTGAGAATAGGTCAAGGATGATGGATATTAAAAACACTGACTTATCTAGCCAACATGACTTTGTCGATGTATTACGGCATATTCAACAAGCGCGGCAGAAGGTTTTTGCACAAATCAATACGACCCTCATTGACTTGTATTGGCAAATTGGTCAAATCATTAGCCATAAAGTCAGTGCAGAAGCCTGGGGTAAAGGCGTTGTGACTGATTTAGCCGCATTCATCGCGCAGAAAGACCCTGAACTCAAAGGCTTTAGCGATAAAAATCTGTGGCGCATGAAGCAGTTTTTTGAAACCTATCAGGCAGATGAAAAACTCTCACCACTGGCGAGAGCATTACCTTGGACACACAACACGATTATTTTTTCACGCTGTAAGTCCGCTGAAGAGCGTGAATATTATTTAAATGTGTGCATCAAAGAGCGATATTCAAAGCGAGAATTGGAGCGCCAGATTAACACCTCTTACTTTGAACGCACCATGCTGGGCAATCAAAAACTCTCAGCAGTGCTGAGAGAATTGCATCCCGATATTAGTAATACATTGAAAGACAACTATGTATTGGAGTTTTTGGGCTTGCCTATGCAACACAATGAAAGTCATTTGCAAAAAGCATTAACTCAGAATATGAAACAATTTATTCTTGAACTAGGGCGAGACTTTATTTTTGTAGGCGAAGAATATCGCTTACAAGTAGGAAATCAAGATTTTTTTATTGATTTGCTATTCTTTCATCGTGGCTTGGCGGCATTGGTCGCATTTGAATTAAAAATTGGCAAATTTAGTCCTGAGCATTTAGGACAACTTAATTTTTATCTTGAAGCCTTGGATCGTGATGTGAAAAAAACGCATGAAAACCCAAGCATAGGTATTTTGCTATGCAGAGATAAAGATGAAGAGGTGGTGGATACGCACTATCACGCAACTTATCACCTACGCTGGTGGCTCAGTATGAATTACAGTTGCCTGATAAAAAACTGATTCAAGCTAAACTGCATGAATTATCTGAAAATGGATATTTGGAGTCAAACAATGAGCGAATATAAAACAATCGCAGAATCGAATAACTTTATCGTGCTGGATAAATACACCCAGTGTTCGCAAGTCAGTGAAGCCTATCAAAGTGAATACGATTTAGAGCGTGAATTTATCACTGACTTGGAAAACCAAGGCTATGAGTATCTGCGTGATGTAAACACCTTTGAGAAAATGCTGGCGAATGTGCGCGTGCAGTTACAAGCCCTGAATAATGTGCAGTTTTTAGAGGGTGAATGGCGGCGCTTTGTTGAGGGCTATTTGGATAAACCCAGTGATAACAGCATCGATAAAACCCGTAAAATCCATGACGACTATATCCACGATTTTGTGTTTGATGATGGGCATATCCAAAACATTTACTTATTGGATAAGAAAACTATTGCCCGCAATAAGGTACAAGTGATTAAACAGTTTGAACAAAAAGGCACGCAGGCCAATCGCTACGATGTTACTGTTTTGGTGAACGGTTTGCCCTTGGTGCAAATTGAGTTGAAAAAACGCGGTGTGGCTATTCGCGAAGCTTTTAACCAAGTACACCGTTATAGCAAAGAAAGTTTTAATGCAGACCATTCACTGTTTAAATATTTGCAGCTTTTCGTGATTTCAAACGGGACCGATTGCCGTTATTTTGCCAATACCACCAAGCGCGATAAAAATAGTTTTGACTTCACCATGAATTGGGCGAAGTCAGATAACGCGTTGATTAAAGACTTAAAAGATTTTACCGCCACGTTTTTTCATAAAAACACCTTGTTGAATGTGCTGCTGCATTATTCGGTGTTTGACGTTAGCGACACCTTGTTAGTCATGCGCCCCTACCAAATTGCCGCGACCGAGCGCATTTTATGGAAAATAAACAGTGCTTATCAGGCAAAAAACTGGAGCACCACTGAAAGCGGTGGCTATATTTGGCATACCACAGGTTCGGGCAAAACCTTAACCAGCTTTAAAGCGGCACGCTTGGCGACCGAACTGGCTTTTATTGATAAAGTTTTTTTTGTGGTTGACCGTAAAGACCTTGATTATCAAACCATGAAAGAATATCAGCGTTTTTCGCCCGATAGCGTCAATGGTTCAGACAGTACCGCAGGGCTTAAGCGTAACCTTGATAAAGATGACAATAAAATCATTGTTACCACGATTCAAAAACTAAATAACTTGATAAAAGGTGAAGGCGATTTGCCTGTCTACAGCAAGCAAGTGGTGTTTATTTTTGATGAAGCGCACCGCTCACAATTTGGTGAAGCCCAAAAAAACTTAAAGAAAAAATTCAAAAAATTCTACCAGTTTGGTTTTACGGGTACGCCTATTTTCCCACAAAACGCCTTGGGCGCAGAAACCACGGCCAGCGTGTTTGGGCATGAGTTGCATTCTTATGTGATTACCGATGCTATTCGCGATGATAAAGTGTTGAAGTTTAAAGTGGACTACAACGATGTACGCCCTCAGTTTAAGGCGATTGAAACGGAACAAGACGAGAAAAAACTAACGGCGGCAGAAAACAAACAAGCGTTATTGCATCCCGACCGCATTCGAGAAATTTCTCAGTACATCTTAAATAACTTCAAGCAAAAAACACATCGTCTACAAGCCAATGGCAGAGGCTTTAATGCCCTATTTGCCGTGAGCGGTGTGGATGCAGCCAAGTTGTATTATGAATCGTTTAAGAATTTACAGAAAGACAGTCATAATCCGCTTAAGATTGCCACCATCTTCTCTTTTGCGGCCAATGAAGAACAAGAGGCGGTAGGGGATATTTTGGATGAAAGCTTTGAACTCACCGCAATGGATAGCAGCGCTAAAGAGTTTTTAAGCGCGGCGATTGATGACTATAACGCGCTGTTTAAAACCAATTATGGCGTTGATAGCAATGCCTTTCAAAACTATTACCGCGACCTTGCCATGCGGGTAAAAAATCTGGAAGTGGATTTGATTATTGTAGTGGGCATGTTTTTAACAGGCTTTGACGCACCCACCTTAAACACCTTATTCGTGGATAAGAACCTGCGCTATCACGGTTTGATACAAGCCTATTCACGCACTAACCGTATTTATGATGCGACAAAGACCTTTGGTAATATCGTCACCTTCCGCGATTTAGAACAAGCCACAGTGGATGCCATTACCTTATTTGGTGACAAGAACACCAAAAACGTGGTGCTGGAAAAAAGCTACAAAGAATACATGGAAGGTTTTACCGATGTGGCAACGAGTGAAGCTCGGCGTGGTTATTTGGAGGTGGTGACGGAATTAGAACAACGTTTCCCTAACCCTGATGACATCGTTAAAGAAAAAGATAAAAAAGACTTCGCTAAATTATTTGGTGAATATTTGCGTGTCGAGAATGTGCTGCAAAACTACGACGAATTTGCGGGTTTAAAAGCCTTACAAAGCTTGGATATGAACGACCCTAAAGCCGGAGAGGCGTTTAAAGCCAAGCACTACCTAAACGAAGATGACTTAGCCGCTATGCAAGCGATTAAGATGCCATCCGAGCGCACCATTCAAGATTACCGATCAACCTATAACGATATTCGCGATTGGCTTCGCCGTGAAAAATCTGGCAATGAAAAAGACACCTCCACCATTGATTGGGATGATGTGGTTTTTGAGGTGGATCTACTTAAATCACAAGAGATTAATCTGGATTACATTCTGGAATTGATTTTTGAGCATCATAAAAAAATTAAAGATAAAGTCGCATTGGTTGAGGAGGTGCGTCGTTTAATTCGTGCCAGCCTTGGCAGCCGTGCCAAAGAAGGCTTGGTTATAGATTTTATCAATCAAACCAATTTAGATAATATCCCCGACAAAGCCAGCATTATTGATGCTTTCTTTATCTTTGCTCAAGCTAAACAACAATCTGAAGCAGAAGAATTAATTAGTGCTGAAAACTTGAATGCAGAAGCCGCTAAGCGTTATATCACTGCATCATTAAAGCGTGAATATGCCAGTGAAAACGGCACAGAACTGAATGCAATCCTGCCCAAAATGAGCC
>SESB01001821.1_pt1 | contig 13290 bp, 12 predicted proteins | sample 3171441 | NCBI WGS metagenome assembly SESB01 (sample SAMN06051867, study PRJNA518727) | freshwater metagenome | biome: subpolar coniferous forest; feature: holomictic lake; material: water; isolation source: holomictic Lake 227, 6 m depth | place: Canada: near Kenora, Ontario | collected...
CTGGAGTTTTTGGCGGTTGACTTTAGGATGTGACCCATCCCTTTTTTCCACCTCTGTGAAACCCAACGAGCCCTTTCTTGATCTCCCCGAAGGCGATGAGCTTTCCACCGAACAACTCGACGCCCAAGTGCAGCGCGCCCAGGAGCAACTCCTCTCGCTCAAGCGCCAGCAGGACACAATTGAAAAACAAAAGCGCGAGCTTGAAGAGCTGAGCCGCAAGCAGGATCAACTCCAGAGCGGCAAGGCGGAGATGATCGAGAAGCTCACCCGCGCCGCCGTGGTGCTGGAACGCGAGCTGTACGATGCGCAAAAGCGCGTGGAACTGCTCAAGGAGATTCAGGATGCGTTTTCCCAGCATTACCACATCCTGGAGTCGATCAATCCCAAGGCATGGGAGGGCGGCGACCTGGGCCGGGAACTGAGCAAGGCCCTGAGCGCCGTGGACGACGCCCGCAGCGAATTCAGCAAGTCGCTTCCCAAAATCCAGACCGACGCCTCCGCCTACCATGGCGAGGAAGACTCGATGGATGGCTCCGCGGAAACGCATGACTTTGGTTACTGGCTCAAGAGCGGATTCGCTTTCACCCTCCCTCTGCTCCTTCTGGGCGTCATCGGCCTGCTCGCTCTGTTCTTCATGCGCTGATATGTTCTTCGGCTCCAAAAAACCTGGCAAAAGCGGAAAGAAAAGCGCACGGCACGCCACGCCGCTGGATCGCAAGCAGGATGCGCTGCGTGAAGCGGAGGAGAAACTGCGCAAACAAAAGGAGCAGCTTGAGCGTCTCCTCCATGAAGCGCCCCGGCTGCGCGAGGAACAGACCAAACGCCGCCGCGAACAATTCGCCACCGAACCACGCCTTTCGCGCACCGCCTTGGTGGACAAACACGTCTACCACGCCGCCACCGTGGCGAATCCGGCCTTTGGTCGCCGTCGGCTCCGCTCGGAGAAACGGGATGGCCTTTATCTTTTCCTGTTTCTGATCGCCGTTCTGGCCTCTGTGCTTTTCTGGATTTGCCACTTGGTGTTGCAATAGTCCCATGAAAGTCCAACTCTCTTACGAGGGGAACCGACTTGCCGCCGTGGAGCTTCCCAAACGGCCCCCGGCGGATTTGACCTCCGACGCGCTCCGCCATCTCCAGGGCGAGCTTGCCGCGCTGCCGCTGCAATGCCCCAAGGCCTCCGCCTTCCGCCAGCGCGTGTGGGAGGCGATTCGGCGGATTCCTTTTGGCTCAACCATGACTTATCAGGAAGTGGCCGCCCAGATCGGGCATCCCGGAGCGGCCCGCGCCGTGGGAGGAGCCTGCGCCGCCAACCGGCTTCTGCTGGCGGTGCCGTGCCACCGGGTTGTCGCAAGCAATGGCGGCTTGGGTGGATTCGCGCTTGGATTGGAATGGAAGCAGCGACTGCTCGCGCTGGAGGCGGCCACAGCAGCGACCCGCCAAAAAATTTGACTCACGCAAAGCCGCCAAGTCGCAAAGAAAAAAGCCCGGGCAGGGTCTAGAGCAATTTACCAAAAACTATAGCCGCGTCTTGGGGCGGCGAAGGCCGTTGCAAACCGTTTGTCCCTTGGGCTGTGTTTACAAACACAGCCGCTGCGGGCCAAGCCGCCTTGCACCAGCCTTCGGCGCTCCCAAGCCACTGGCCACATTTTTTTGTAAAATGCTCTATTGTCCCTCTTCGCTTTCGGCTGCCTCGCCGCCCTCCTCCGCATCCTCGGCCATTTTGCGCAGAATTTCGCTCATGTCCTCCACCTCATCCCACACCTCGCGGCTCACGTAGATGGGCGCGTGCTGCGCGACAGCCAGCGCGATGCAATCGCTCGGGCGGGCGTCGAGTTCGATGATCTTCCTGGCCTGCAACTCGTTCTCCGCGCTCACAATCAGGCGCGCGAAATAGGTGGCGGTCTTCATGTCGTTGATGATGACCCGCTCAACCTTGGCGCCGAGCGCGGCCATCAGGTGGCCCATCAAATCGTGCGTCAGCGGGCGTTCCTTGGGCGCGCCGCTCATGAACATCGTGATGGCGTTGCCGACATTTTCGTCCACGTAAATCACGAACGCCTTCTCCTCGTTGCCGAGAAACACCGCGCGTCCCGCCGCCGTCGGCAACACCGCGCGCACCTTGATTTCCACGACGGACTTGTTCATGCCCATAAACTAACAGCGCCGCTGCGCAAAAACAAGGCGAAGAGGATGCACCACAGAGAACACGAAGAGCACGAAGGACGGAGAAAGAAAACCTCTGCTCATTCCTTCGTGTCCTCTGTGTTCTTCGTGGTGAAATGAATTTGCTTGGCGAAGGTTGCCGCCGGGCCGGAAAACAGGCACAGTCTGTTTCCATGCCCACGCGCCATCCCCTCGCCTTTCCCATCCCGTCCGAGGGCGGCCTCCCCGGCAACGACCTGCTTCTGGAGCGTTTTCTGGACTGCGTCCAAGGCAAGCGGTTGGCGCTTTACCCGGCGCAGGAGAACGCCATCCTTGAGCTTTTCGAGGAGCACAATGTCATCCTCAACACCCCCACCGGCTCAGGCAAATCCCTGGTGGCCGCCGCGCTGCATTTCAAGGCGCTCGCTCAGGGAAAACGCTCGGTGTACACCTGCCCCATCAAGGCGCTCGTGAACGAGAAATGGCTCTCGCTCTGCCGCGAGTTCGGCCCGGAGAACGTGGGGCTCAGCACCGGGGACGCCACGGTCAACCACGACGCGCCCATCCTCTGCTGCACCGCGGAGATCCTTGCCAACATCGCCCTGCGCGAAGGGGCGCTCGCCAATGTTGCGGACGTGATCATGGACGAGTTCCACTACTACGCCGACCGCGAGCGGGGCGTTGCGTGGCAGGTGCCGCTGCTCACGCTGCCGCAAGCGCGCTTTCTCCTGATGTCCGCCACGCTGGGCGAGACGGCGTTTTTCGAGCAGGAACTGACCAAGCTCAACGGACGGCCCACCGTCACCGTGCAATCTGCGGATCGCCCCGTGCCGCTGGAGTTCTCCTACAGCGAAACGCCGCTCTCTCAGACCTTGGAGAACCTCATCACCGGCGGCAAAGGCCCGGTCTATGTCGTCCATTTCACGCAACTGGAGGCCGCGCAGAGCGCGCAGGATTTCACCAGCATCAATGTCGCCACCCGCGAGGAAAAAGCGGCCATCGCCGACGCGCTCGAAGGCTTCCAATTCACCAGCCCCTACGGCCCGGAGGTGAAGAAATGGCTGCGCCACGGCATCGGGCTCCACCACGCGGGGCTGCTGCCGAAATACCGCGTGCTCGTGGAGCAGCTTGCGCAACGCGGATTACTGAAAGTGATTTGCGGCACCGACACGCTGGGCGTCGGCATCAACGTCCCCATCCGCACCGTGCTCTTCACGCGGCTCTGCAAGTTCAGCGGGCAGAAGACGGGCATCCTGAGCGCGCGCGATTTTCACCAGATCAGCGGGCGCGCGGGGCGCAAGGGCTTCGACAACGTCGGCTGGGTCGTTGCGCAAGCGCCGGAGCATGCCATCGAGAACCTTCTGCTGGAAGCCAAGGGGAAGAAGTTCGTCAAACGCAAGCAGCCGGAGAAAAATTTCGTCAACTGGGACAAGGCCACCTTCACCCGGCTCATCTCCGCGCCGCCGGAACGGCTGACCAGCCAGTTTCAGGTCGGCCACGGGATGCTGCTCAATGTGTTGAGCCGAAACAGCGACGGCTGCGAGGCGATGCGGGAACTGATCACCCGCAGCCACGAACCGGCCAAGGCGAAAAAGGCGCACACCAAACGGGCGTGGCAGCTTTTCAAATCGCTCGTGCAGCGCAAAATCATTGAGTTCATTCCGAAGACAGAGACGGGGGCAAAACTGCGGGTGAACGTGGAGTTGCAGGAGGATTTCTCGATGAACCAGACCCTCTCCCTCTACGTTCACGACACCCTCGCGCTCATCGACCCGCAAGCGCCGGACTACGCGCTCGTCGTGCTCACGCTCGTGGAGTCGATCCTCGAAAACCCCGACGCCATCCTGCGCAAGCAGCTCGACCGGGTGAAGGGGCAGGCCATCGCCGAGATGAAAATGCAGGGGATGGACTACAACCAGCGCATGGAGGAACTGGAGAAGCTGGAATACCCAAAGCCAAACCGCGATTTCATCTACTCCACCTTCAACGCCTTCGCCGACAAACACCCGTGGGTGGGCCAGGAGAACATCCGGCCCAAATCCATCGCGCGCGAGATGTTCGAGGAGTTCCGCACGTTCGCCGACTACATCAAGCTCTACGAACTCCAGCGCGCCGAGGGGGTGCTGTTGCGCTACCTTTCCAACGTCGAGAAAGTGCTCACGCAGACCGTGCCCGACCTTGCCAAAAACGACGCCCTGCGGGAGATGGAGCTTTATCTCGGCACCATGATTCGGCAGGTCGATTCCAGTCTTCTGGACGAATGGGAAAAAATGCGCGACCCCAACTACCGGCCCGGCGAGAGCGCCGAAGTCCGCCCGCCTGGAGCCGAGGAAGCCGCGCGCGACATCACCCGCGACAAGACCGCGTTCACCGCCGCCATCCGCAACCGCATCTTCACCTTCCTGCGCGCGCTGCTCAACGCCGACTACGAAAGCGCGCTGTCCGACGTGCAATGTAGGGACGGCACTCCGTGCCGTCCATCCGCGTCACCATCAGATGACGCCCCGTGGACTACCGAGCGCCTGCGCACCGCGATGGAAGCCTACCACGCCGACCACCGTTTCCTGCGGCTCGACCCCGAAGCCCGCAACCTGCGCCACACCTACGTCACGCCGTCCGACGACCAGCGCACGTGGACAGTCCAGCAAATGCTCGTTGATCCCGAGGAAACCAACGACTGGGTGGCGGAGTTCGCCGTCGATCTCGCGCAATCCCGCGAAGCAGGCGAGCCGGTGATGCGCCTCGTCAAGCTGGGGAGTTTGGTGGGATGAGGCTGTTCCCGAAAAAAGCATCCCAAAGGGATGCAAGACAATAGCCGGGGGTTGAGCGTAGCGACACCCCCGGTACAGAGGGGGGTACGTTTGACCCCAAAGGGGTCGCAGAAACCGCTGCGAGCTTCTGCCACCCCTTCGGGGTGAATCCGATTTGTTTTGTTTCCGGGGGTGTCGCTTCGCTCAACCCCCGGCTATTCTCTGGAAACCCTCCGGGTTTCTGCCAAATCACATTGCGAAATGGCTCATTCGTCAATTTGCCTATTTTAAGACTTTCGCTTCTGGATATCGTCGATGCACGGGCAAAAGCCCACCCATGAGGCCGCGAAGCTGCCCGATAAGAGCAAACACGGCAAATCCAAAATGTTTAAGGAAAAGCTGCTCCCCCTTAGAGCATTTTACAAAAAAATGTGGCCAGTGGCTTGGGAGCGCCGAAGGCTGGTGCAAGGCGGCTTGGCCCGCAGCGGCTGTGTTTGTAAACACAGCCCAAGGGACAAACGGTTTGCAACGGCCTTCGCCGCCCCAAGACGCGGCTATAGTTTTTGGTAAATTGCTCTAGCACGCGGCTGGGCCCACCTGCCCGCACTGTCGGCGGGAGGGTGGGCGCAGCCGCGTGCGCTGGAGCAGCGGTTCATGGATCAACCGGGGCGCTTTCATGCCGCAAGGGGCAGCACCCCGAAGTCGCACTCGAAGTCCGCCAGGGCGGCGATCCGTGCGGCATGGGGCGGCACTCCCGCCTCCAGGTAGATGGTGGTCAATTCATGCAGGGCTCCCGCGAGCGCCCGCAATGGATCTGCCTCGGTTTCGTTCCGGCCAAGGCTGCCGGGATTGTTTGTTGTGTTCATGATTTTTAAAAAGTCGATTGGTTGAAAAAAGAAAAACCCACTGCCGTTTCCAGCAGTGGGTTTTTGGGAAAAATTGGGTGTTTCTGGTTTGTTTACTCTTTTCCTGTTCCACTGCCGGACTGGCGCATCCATTGGGAGCGCTGGGTACGATGCACGCAAATCCCGAGCGCAAGCATGTGCATCGCACAGCTGGCTCCGGTCGGTTTCATCGTGGTGGAATAGGAAAACATCACGGGAATCGTTTCACGCAGAGCAGCTAATGTCAAGCGCGGGATCCATGAATTTGCGTAATGCCCAACTCAAGCCGGGCACAACCGCTGCACATCGGCGGCCTCGATGCCCTCAATGCGCACCGTTTTGAGCCGGGCGGTGTCGCCGCGCAGCAGCGTCACGGCGTTGGGCCGCACGCCGAAGTGCTCGGCCAGAAAGCGCACCAGTTCGGCATTGGCCTTCCCTTCCACCGCCGGCGCTTTCACCTTCACCTTGAGGCGCTCGCCCACCCAGCCGACGATCTGGCTCCGGGGAGCGTTGGGGGTGGTTTGGAGGGTGAGGGTGACAGGCATGGGACGGCTTTTGCAGAATAAACAGATTCCGAGGGATTTTGAAAGGGGCTGTTTGCTGCGAAATACGGAGTTTTCCTGTTTCTGCGCTTGAAGTCGATGATTCCGCACGTAATTTGTTTTTCCCCCATGAGTTCCCTCCGCTCTTTCCTCTTTGTCACCGTTGTCCTTTTGGTCACCGTCGGCGGTGCCTATTGGCTGGTGAATCTCACACGCCCACCCGAGCCTTTGAGCCCGGAATTGGGAACGCCAAAGCTCTCCCTGGAGCAAATCCCCCCCAGTCAGCACTCCAAACCGCTCTTTTTCACCATGGCGGCGCTCCCCTATGTAAAAGAGCACTGGGAGGAGTGGGGAAAAGCGTTTCACTCGCCCACCCTGCTTGCAGAGGAAATCGCCGTGCCGTGTGAGGCTGCACTCCAATCCATCGAGAACTGGAACGTCCTGGACCGCAAATGGCGCTTTGGCACGCTCCTTCTCATGGGGGATCCTGCCTATTTCCGCCCACTTTTGGAGTATTTGCGGAAGTCTCCCGAGTGGACACTCACCCGCCTCGACCCAACAAGCCTTGTTTTTGAGCGCGCCCCTGCCCGTGCCTGGACCACCGCAGATCTCCCGCAGTTGCTGGACTGTTTCCAGACGCATTCCGCCGTGGAGCAGAAAACCGCGCGCATCTTGATCGCTCACCGGCTCATGTATTTGAAAGAAGCACCTACCGCCAGGAAACTGCTGGAGGAAGTGCTCAAACTGGAGCCACAATCCCAGCAAGCCTGGACGGAAATGGCTCAGCTGCACGGCATGCAGGGAGAGTGGCGGGAATCGCTGACCGCCGCCGAACGGGCTCTGGCTTGCGGGGGCCGCTACCGCCCGGCACAAATGGCTCAAGCGCAGGCTCTTTATTCGCTGGGAGCCCTTGAAAAAGCCCTGACGGTCACCCGCAACCTCTATCAGGCAGCTCCCGCCGATCTTCCCACCCTCCTGCTGCACGCAAAAACAACGCATGCAGCCCACGCGTTTATCGAAGAAATCGACGTTCTGCAAAGAATGGTCGCCCTTTTGGAAGCGAACTCGCAACCGGTCGGCCCCTGGCAAGTCTATCTGGGCCAAGCCTATGCATCTGCAGGAAACGGCCTCCTGGCCCAGGAACTCTTCAAAGCCGCCCTCAAGGACGAGACCCTTTCCGACACACAACGCGCTTATGTCCAGCAATTCCTGGATCGGATGGATTCCAAGAACGACCTTTTAAATGTTGGGCCGGCTTTTCCCGAATCTTCTCTGCTTGACGCTGCCGAGTATCGCCCCTAGGTTTAACGGGATGTCCGAAGCGAGAGTGGGTTTACCCCCACTCTTTTTTGTCTCCGGACGAACCGTTTTTTTATGAACAGCGATCTCATTTCAGGGTTGGACTATTTTGAACGCGAGAAGGGCATCAAACGCGAGGTGCTGGTGGAAGCCGTGCAAAACGCGCTCCTTTCAGCGTCCAAGAAGGCGATTGGCCCCGCGAGGGAATTGCGCATCGAAGTCGATGGCAAGACCGGGGAAATCCGTGCCATCGCGAATCTTCTGGTGGTGGAAACCGTTCAGAACGCCCACGACGAAATCTCCCTTGCCAAGGCCCGGGCCATTAAACCCAGCGCAGCCCTCGGCGAGGCGATTGAGGTCGAGGTGACCCCGAAAAACTTCGGACGCATCGCAGCCCAAACCGCCAAGCAGGCGATGATGCAGCGCATCCGCCAGGCGGAAAAAGAGATGGTCTATGACGAGTTTAAGGATCGGGCCGGCGAGATCGTCAGCGGCACCGTCCGCCGCTTTGAGCGCTCCGACGTCATGATCGACCTGGGCAAATTTGAGGCCGTTATGCCCTCGCGCGAACGGGTGCAAACCGAGGACTACAATGTGGGCGACCGCATTCGCGCCTACGTCGTGGCGGTGGAAATCGGCCCGCGCGGCCCGGAGATCATCCTTTCCCGCAGCCATCCCAATTTCGTCCGCCGCCTCTTTGAAACCGAAGTGAGCGAAATCGCCGACAAGACCGTGGAAATCCGCGGCGTCGCCCGCGAAGCCGGCTACCGCACCAAGATCGCCGTCCACAGCGCCAATGAAAAAGTGGACCCCGTGGGAGCGTGCGTCGGCATGAAGGGCTCCCGCGTCAAGAACATCGTCCGCGAACTCAACAACGAGAAGGTGGACATCATCCGCTGGAGCGCGGACACGAAGGAATTTGTGCTCGAAGCCCTCAAGCCGGCCAAAATCAAGAGCGTCACGCTCGACACCGAGAAGCGGGCCGTGCACATCCGCGTGGACGAGGATCAGCTCTCGCTGGCCATCGGCAAACGCGGCCAGAACGCGCGGCTCACCTCGCGGCTCGTCGGTTGGGACATCAACATCGAGAAAGACGAAACCGCCAAGGAAGCCTTTGCCCATAGCGTCACCAAAGCCGCAGCCGCCCTGGCTGCGACGCTCAAAATCGCCGAGCCCGTGGCCCGTCAATTGATCAGCGCTGGGATGAACAGCCCGGAGGTGATTGTTGGAGCCGAGCCTCAAGATATCGCCGATGCCACCGGCGTCGATCTCGAGCAAGCCCAGACCATCTTTAACGCGGCCCAAGCCGAATACCAAAAGGGAGCTTCCAAAGCGTAAGCTCTTGTCGCATTTTTAAAAATCATAATGGCAACTCCTCGAGCAAATCCAAATCCACAAGGCGCGAAGCGTCCCACCTCCCGCAAACCCACGGGAAGCAGCGGCGCACCCAGTCACGCCCCCCGGACCTCGGGCAAAAAGCCAACCACCGCGCCCGAAAAGACCGAAGAAAAACCGGTGGTTGCACCTGCGCCACCTCAGGAAACCGTCTCTTTGATTGACAAGGAAAAGCCGGTGCGCCGTCGTGCGGCGTCCGGCATCAAGCCTTTTAGCACGCTGCCGCCGATCTCGCGGCTTCTCGCGCCGGAGCCCGCTCCCGCACCTGCGCCGGAACCCGAGCCGGAACCGGAAGCGGTTGCCCCGTTGATTGAAGAAGCTCCCGTTGCCGCTGAGGAACCCAAGAGCGACGAGAAGATCATCCACATCAAGCCGCCGATCATCGTCAAGGAATTGGCCTCCCAGCTTGGCATGAAACCCTTCCAGCTCATCTCCGAGCTGATGGAGATGAACATTTTTGCGGCCATCAACCACACCCTCGAACCCGAGATTGCCTCCAACCTCTGCAAGCGGCACGGCTTTATTTTTGAGAAAGATAAGCGCAAGGAAGGCGGCGGCGTCCACAAGGTGGAGCCCGTCATCGAAGCGCCCAAACCGCCGCCCACTCCGCAAAAGGACGAGCTGAAAAACCGCGCGCCCATCGTCACGTTCATGGGCCATGTTGATCACGGCAAGACCTCGCTGATGGATTACATCCGCAAGGCGCGGGTCGCCGCAGGCGAAGCGGGGGGCATCACCCAGCACATCGGCGCCTACACGGTGGAATACAACGGCCACCCCATCACTTTCCTCGACACCCCCGGCCATGCCGCCTTCACCGCAATGCGGGCGCGCGGCGCGAACGTCACAGACATGGTCGTGCTGGTTGTCGCAGCCGATGACGGCATCATGCCGCAAACCGTGGAAGCGTTGAACCATGCCAAGGCAGCCAAAGTGCCAATCCTGGTGGCCATCAACAAAATGGATCTCCCCTCGGCCAATGTGGATCGGGTGAAAGGCCAGCTTCAGGAACGCGGGCTCCAGCCGGAAGACTGGGGCGGCGAGACCATCGTCTGCCCGGTTTCAGCCACCAAAGGCACCGGCATCGATCACCTTTTGGAAATGCTCCTCTTGCAGGCGGAAATGCTGGAACTCAAAGCCAGCCCGACGGCAGACCCGCGCGGCACCGTCATCGAAGCCAAGGTGGAACCGGGCCGCGGCCCCACCGCCACCATTCTCGTGCGCACGGGCACGCTCAAAGTGGGCCAACCGTTCATCTGCGGCAACTACTCGGGCAAAGTCAAATCCCTCATCGACGACAAGGGCAAGAACGTCAAGGAAGCCGGGCCTTCCACTCCCGTCCAGGTGCTCGGTTTGGCCGGCCTGCCCAACGCCGGGGACGAACTCCTCGTCATGGAAAGCGAGAAGGACGCCAAAGCCTTGAGCGAAGAGCGCCTGGCCGAGCAACGCGAAGAAAAACTCGCCGCACCGCGCGGACGCGCCACGCTGGAGAACCTCTTCGCCAGCCTCGCCGCCGACGCCAAGAAATCCCTGCGCATCGTGCTCAAAGCCGACGTGCAAGGCTCGCTGGAAGCGCTGGTCGCCTCGCTCAACCAGATTGAGTCCAAGAAAGTCGATCTGGAGATCATCCACTCCGCCGTGGGGCCGATCTCGGAATCCGACGTGCTCCTCTCCTCCGCCTCCAACGCGGTCATCATCGGCTTCGGCGTGAAGGTGGAAAACACCGCCTCCAACGCCGCCAAGCGTGAAGGCGTCCAGATCAAGCTCTACTCCATCATCTACGAACTGATCGACCAGATCAAAGAAGCGATGGCGGGGCTGCTGGAGCCCGAGTTGCGCGAAGCCATCATCGGCCACGCCGAAGTCAAGCAGGTCTTCGAACTCACCAAGGGCGTCGTCGCCGGATGCTCCGTCACCGATGGACGCATCTCACGCACCGCCCGGGCGCGCGTCCTGCGCCGCCGCCAGCCGATCTACGACGGCGACATCGCCACGCTGCGCCGGTTCCAGGACGACGTCAAAGAAGTTCGCACCGGCTTGGAATGCGGCATCAAGCTGGGCAATTATACGGAATACGAACCGGGCGACATCATCGAGTGCTACACGCTCGAAAAATTCACCCAGACGCTGTAAGTTAAGCCGAAGGCAACCTCTTGAGGTAAGAGTCCCGGCAATCGGGTCTCTTACCATTTCATCCCATGAAGAACCGTCTTGTCCGAGTCAGAGAACTCATGAAACGCGAACTCGGCGACCTGATTGGCCGCGAGTTGACGTTTGCGCAGCTTGTCACCGTTCAGGACGTGGACATTACGCCTGACCTCAAGCACGCCCACGTCTACGTGAGCGTTCTGGGAGGGGGCGAGGAGGCGGCCAACGCCGTGCTGGCCCAGCTCCATGAGCACCGCAAGGATCTGCAATACAAACTCTCGCGCCGCGTCATTTTGAAATTCACGCCGCTACTCCACTTCAAGCTGGATACGGCCCAGGAGCGCGGTTCCCGCGTTATCGACATCCTCAGCAATCTCGACATCCCCGAAGACGAGCCGCTCGGTGAGGAAAACAAGGACGAGGAACCGCCCCGCTAAGTCAATGAGCACCAACTGCACCTTCGCCCAGATCGCCGAGGCGCTCCGCTCCCACCAACGCTTTGTGGTGATGAGCCATCTGCGGCCCGACGGCGACGCCATCGGCTGTGAAGTGGCCCTCGCCCTCTGCCTCAAGGCCATGGGCAAGGAGGTCGCCGTCTGGAACCACGACGGCGCGCTGGAAAAACTCCGCTTCCTGCCCGGCTCCGAGCTGATCCAAAGACCGCCCGCAGAGCCGCTCGACTTCGACGTGGCCATCGCGCTCGACACCTCCACGCATCCGCGCCTGGGGGATTGCCCCGCCGCCGTGCGCAGCGCCAAGCTCTGGATCAACATCGATCACCACATCTCCAACACCGGCTACGGCGACCTGATTTATATTGATTCCCACGCGCCCGCCGCCGGGCAGATCCTCTTTGAGCTGATCCGCGCCGAGGGTCTGCCGCTGACGCAAGCCATTGCAGAGAACCTCTGGGCGGCCATCGCCACGGACACCGGCTCCTTTCAATACTCCAACACCACCGCACGCACCTTTGAGATTTGCGCCGAGCTGATCACCGCAGGCGTCCATGTTGGCAAAATTTCCGAGCACCTTTTCCAAACCCACCCGCGCCGTCGCCTCGATCTGCTGCGCGCGCTGCTCAACCAGATGCGTTTCTCCTGCGAAGGGCGCGTGGCCAGCTTTGCGCTGACCCTTGCAACCGTCGCCGAGCTGGGAGCGGGCCCGGAAGACACCGAGGGACTCATCGACACCCTGCGCGGCACCGAAGGCGTGCTGGTTGCCGTGTTTTTCGAGGAGATGGAACAGCCCGAAGGGCGTATCCGCGTTTCCATGCGCTCCAAAGACCCGCGTTACGACGTGTGCAAAATCTGCGCCCAGTTCGGCGGAGGCGGCCACACGCTGGCTGCGGGAGCCCGGATCAAAGGCGATCTCGCCGCCGTGGAAGCCAAAGTTTTAAAAGCCATAAGTGATGCAATCCAACAACCTTGACGGAGTTCTCATCGTCGACAAAGCCCCGGGCATGACCTCGCACGACGTGGTCGCCATCGTGCGGCGCGCGCTCGACACCAAAAAAGTCGGCCACTGCGGCACGCTCGATCCGCTGGCCACCGGCCTGCTCATCGTCGTGATCGGGCGCGGCACAAAAATCCAGGACTTGCTCATGAGCGAGGACAAGGAATACGTCGGCACCCTCAAGCTCGGCGAGATGACCGACAGCCAGGACGCCGACGGCCAGATCACCGAAACCCGGCCCGTGCCGGAGCTGAGCCGCGAGCGGATTGAGCAGGCATTCGCAAAATTCGACGGCGATTTTTACCAGATGCCGCCGATGGTTTCCGCGATCAAGATGGGCGGCGTGCCGCTCTACAAAATGGCCCGCCAGGGCAAGACCGTCGAACGCGAACCGCGCTTCGTCCACATCTTCGCGCACGAGATCAAGAACATCGCGCTGCCGGAAATCGAATTCCGCGTCGTGTGCAGCAAAGGCTTCTACGTCCGCACCTACGCCTTCGACATCGGCAACGACCTGGGCTGCGGCGCGCATTTGCAATCGCTGCGGCGCACCAAGAGCGGCAAATTCAACCTCGACCACGCCGTCACCATCGACGACCTCAAGACCAAGTCGCGCGCGGAAATCGCCGCGAAAATATTGAGCCTGCCCACCGTCTCGCGGATGCGCGGAGCGTAGAC
>SESB01001824.1_pt1 | contig 13275 bp, 10 predicted proteins | sample 3171441 | NCBI WGS metagenome assembly SESB01 (sample SAMN06051867, study PRJNA518727) | freshwater metagenome | biome: subpolar coniferous forest; feature: holomictic lake; material: water; isolation source: holomictic Lake 227, 6 m depth | place: Canada: near Kenora, Ontario | collected...
ATGACGAGTGGGAGTGGCCTTGCGATGACGTAGGGGCGCGGCCTCGCGAGGCCTCAAGGGGTGTGCCCGTGCAAGGCGTGCAAGCGTACTCCATTAAGATGGCGCGCTCGCTCAAACACTCACCACTGCATGCCGCCGCCCTCTCCTGTCTCATCCCACGGCCTCAATCTGGCACAGCAAGAAGCGGTGAATTACCTGCACGGGCCGTGCCTGGTGCTGGCCGGGGCGGGCTCGGGCAAGACGCGGGTGATCACGCACAAGATCGCGCGGCTGATCCAAAGTGGTGTGCCGGCGCAGCGCATTGCGGCCATCACCTTTACCAACAAGGCCGCTGCCGAAATGCGCGAGCGTGCCAAGGAGTTGATTGGCAAGGCGGCGCGCGAAGCGTTGGTCTGCACTTTTCACGCGCTGGGGGTGCGCATGCTGCGCCAGGACGGCGCGGCGCTGGGGCTCAAGTCGGCGTTTTCGATTCTGGACACCGACGATGTCACCAGCATTCTGAAGGATGCTGGCAGTTGCAGCGACCTGGCCGCGGTGCGCCAATGGCAGTGGACCATCAGCGCCTGGAAAGCCGCCGGGCTTACTTCAGCGCAAGCACTGGCGCTGGCCGATGACGAGGCGGCACGATCCGCCGCCGTGGTGATGGCGCGGTATGAGGAGCGCCTGAGCGCCTACCAGAGCGTGGACTTTGACGACCTGATTGCGCTGCCGCTCAAGCTGCTGCAAAACCACGAAGCGGTGCGGCACAAGTGGCAGGCGCAGATGGGCCACATTCTGGTGGACGAATACCAGGACACCAACGCCACCCAGTACGCCATGCTCAAGTTGCTCGCCGGTGGCAACCCCAACGCGACCGCGCGCTTTACCGTGGTGGGCGACGACGACCAGTCGATCTACGGCTGGCGCGGTGCCACGCTGGATAACCTGAGGCAGTTGCCGCTGGACTACCCCGCGCTCAAGGTGATCAAGCTGGAGCAGAACTACCGCTCCACCAGTGCCATCCTGCGCGCGGCCAACAACGTGATCGGCCCCAACCCCAAGCTGTTTGCCAAGAACCTGTGGAGCGACCTGGGCGAGGGCGAGCCAGTGCGCGTGGTGGACGCCGACCACGAGGAGCACGAAGCCGAGCGTGCCGTGGCGCGCATCCAGAGCCTGCGTGCAGAAGGTACTTTGGCGCAGAGCGGGGCGCAGTACCGCGAGTGGCGCGACTTTGCCATTCTGTACCGGGCCAACCACCAGGCCAAGCCGTTCGAGAAGGCGCTGCGCAAGGCCAACATCCCGTACAAGGTGTCGGGTGGCCAGAGCTTTTTTGACCGCGCCGAAATCCGCGACCTGTGCGCCTGGTTTCGCCTGTGGGCCAACAGCGACGACGACCCGGCCTTTGTGCGCGCTGTCACCTCGCCCAAGCGCGGCATCGGCCACCAGACCCTGGCCACGCTGGGCGAGTACGCCAGCCGCTACAAGCTCAGCCTGTTTGAGGCGCTGTTTTCATCGTCGCTGGGCGCTGCCCTGGGCGCCAAGGCGCTGGGCAGCCTGCACGAGTTTGGGCGCTACGTGAACGACCTGGAGTACCGCGCCCGCCACACCCAGGGCGCGCAGGATGCCGGGGCCTTTCTGGCCCAGTGGCTCAAGGAGATTGACTACCAGAAGCACCTGCACGACGGCGAGGAAAGCGACAAGATTGCCGCCGCCAAATGGTCCAACGTGCAGGAGTTTTGCCAATGGATGGCGCAGCGCTGTGGCGGTGCGGACGACACGCCCGGCGCTGTCGGCCAGGTCGAAGTCAAGTCACTGCTCGAAGTGGCCCAGACCATTGCATTGCTGTCCACACTGGATGAGCGCGACGCCGAGCAGAACGTGGTGACGCTCTCGACCCTGCACGCCGCCAAGGGGCTGGAGTGGCCGCACGTGATGCTGGTGGGGGTAAACGAAGGGCTGCTGCCGTTCAGAACCGATGAAGAAGCCGCGCCTGATCAGCAGGCCCAGCGCCTGGAAGAAGAACGCCGCCTGATGTACGTGGGCATCACGCGGGCGCAGCGCTCGCTGGCGGTGAGCTGGGCCAAACGGCGCAAGAAAGGGCGCGAGATGGTGGCAACGCTACCCAGCCGCTTCATCGCCGAAATGGCGCTCGATGCCGCCACGGTGAAAGTGGATCCGCGCGAAAAACTCAAGGCCTTGCGCGCCGAATTTGCCGAGCGCGCCGAGCGTTCAGCCGCTGCGGCCGCGCTGAGTCGAGTCAAGTAAAGTGAGGCCAGGAGCGCGCTAGCGCAGCTTGTCCATGTGGCCGAATCCGAGCGGACCTTCTTCTTTGGCACCAAACTGCGCGTCGTGCAGGTCGGCCAACGCCAGCATGGCAGCGGCCGCATCCTGGTTGAAGCCGATGCGCGCCTGGCCCATGCCGTCGCCGCCGTTCATGATCAGCTTGTAGATGTATTCGCTGCACTCCTTGTAGCCCCACAGGGTGCGGATGGTGTTGGCAATGCGCTTGTGGTGCAGTTCGACTATGGCCAGCGCCTCGTCTTTTTTCTGCGCCGACGACATTTCTGCAAGCGGCACCGGTTGCGTGGGAATTTCGATGTCGGATTGGGCGACCGGCGTCGCAGCCGCCGTCTGCGCACCGGGTACCCGGGCCGCAGGGACGGGGGCAGGCGTGGGTGCAATGGGGGCCGCCGCTACCGGCTCACTCACCCCAAGGCGCGAGTCCTGCTCGGCCAAGGCGCTGTCCCACATGCTCCAGACCGTATCGGGATCGTCCTCGATCACCTCCAGCCCGCGCGGCTTTGCCCCCTCCTTGGGAGCAGGATCGGCGCTCTTGGCGCCTTTGCCGCGGAAACTGCTGAACATGGGGACCTTTGCTAGTGGTGCGCGAATATTACCCCAATGCGGGAACTTGGTGCAAAACCCATGTTGGAGTTGCTTACTCGGTAAAGCAGGCATTGAGCGCATCCACGCTGGCGCGGTCGGCTTCGCCTGTCAGCGCCTTGAGCCGCAGACCCGAGATCAGGTAGATGTAGCGCGCCTGCGCCAGGTCGCGCAGGGCAACCATTCGGGCATTTTCGGCGTTCAGAATATCCAGGCGCGTGCGGTTGCCGGCCTGGAAGGATTTCTGGCTTGACAGCAGTGTTTGCTCGGCCGAGCGCACTGCCTGCTCCAGCGCCTGCACCTTGAGCACGCCTTCCGAGACGCCACGAAACTCTTTGTACACGCGCATGCCCAGATCGCGCCGCCCGGCTTCGAGCAACTGCTCGGCTTTGTTTTTGTTGGCCAGGGCTTGCCGCACCGCTGCGTTGACGCTGCCACCGGAGAAGATGGGAACGTTGAGCTGCAATCCGATGGTGCGCGTCTCATAAGTCGAATCGATGCTCAGGTTGTTCTCGCTGCTGCTGCGGCTCCACTGCGCCACTGCGTCGAGCGTGGGATAGTGGCCCGCGCTGGCCTTGTCCACCTCAAAATTGGCGGCTTCCACGCGTGCGCGCAGCACCCGCAACTCCGGGCTGGCCTGCTCTGCCTTTTCAACCCAGTCCTCGAACCGGACCGGGTTGGGGGGCAACAAGGCAAGCTTGGACGCATCCATTGCTGCCAGTGTCTCCACCGGTTGATTGACCAGCACCCTGAGCTGGCCACGGGTGTAGTCCACGTTCTGCCGGGCTTCCAGTTCCTGGGCCACGCTCATGTCCAGGCGCGACTGCACCTCGTCCGCGTCGGTGCGCGTGCCCGACCCGGCGGCGTACATCTTCTTCGCCGCGTCAAGCTGTGTGCGATAGGTTGCCATCTGCGTGCGAATCAGGGCCAGCTGATCCTGCGCCATAAGCGCTTCAAGGTAAGCCCCCGCCACCTTGATCGAAAGGTTTTGCAACTCGCTCTCTAACACTGCGTCAACATCATCCACCTGTGCCTGGGTCTGTCGGTATTGCGCCCACTGGTAACGTCGGTAAATCGGCTGGCGCACAGACAGCGTATTGTTGCTGCTGGGATAGGTGCTGCTGGCATCCGCCAATTGGCCAAGCGAGTTGGGCGTGACGCTGTCGAGCTGGTTGCGGTTGCGCGAAAAACTGGCCGACACGCTGGGCATCAGTTGCGCACGCGCCTGCGGCAGGTTTTCGCGCCCGGCTTGCGCTGTGGCGCGCGCCGCATTGGTGGCGGCGTCCTGTGACAGCGCCGCCTCGTACACCTGCGACAAATCCATGGCAGAGGCCGCGCTGGCACCCCAGGCGCAGGCCAACACCAGACACCATTTATTCATGCTGCTCACTCCTCTTTCAGTGAGGCTGCCATACGCTTGGTCAGCGGGTGCAGCAGATAGGTCAAGAGCGAGCGCTCGCCGGTCTTGAACACCACCTCAGCGGGCATGCCGGGCTGCAGCTGGCGCTTGCCCAGGGTCTTGAGGCCATCGGGCGTGACCGTTACGCGCGCCAGAAAATAGGCGCTATTGGTCTGAGGCTCAGAGATCATATCGCTGGAGACCGATACCACTTTCCCGGCCACCACCAGTTGCGGCGAGTGGGCAAAGGATGAGAAGCGGATATCCACCGGCAGCCCCTCGCGCACACTGTCGATCAGATGCGGTGCCACGTGCACTTCGAGCAGCAGCATTTCGTCTTGCGGCACCACATCCATCATCTTCTGGCCTGGGCCCACCACGCTGCCCGACGTCTGCACCGCCAAGGACATCACTTGCCCTGCCACCGGTGCCTTGATCTCGGTACGCGTCAGCTCATCGCTGACGGCGCGGAACTTCACCTCGTCGCCCTGCACTTCACGCGTCACGTCGGCCAACTGGGTTTCCACCTCCTTGCGGTACTCCTTTTGGCGCGCAAGCATGCGCTGGCGCAACTCGGCAATGGCGTGGGTGCTGCGTGCGGTGTTGCCCAGCAAGTCGGCAATCGACGAATTGGACTCGGCCACCATGCGCTCCAATTCCAACTGGCGGTTGCGCGGCACATAGCCTTCCTTGACCAAGCCACGTGTGTTGCCCAGTTCTTCGGTCAACAGCGCCAATTGGTTGCGCCGGTTGCCCAGCATGCTTTCGTAAGCGCGCAGCAATCCTTCTTGCCCACGGATGCCCTCTTCCATGCCTTGCAAGTCGGCCTGCAAGGCGGCTTTGCGGGCATCAAAGAGTTGCTGCTGGGTTTGCATCTGCGCCGCAATCAGCGGGTCTTTGGCCTGGGCCACCAGATCGGGGTGAAAGACGACGCTTGCCAAACCCCGGGTTTCCGATTCGAGCCGTCCCTGCTGGGCTCGCAAGCCCAGATAGCGCTGGCGCACCGCTTCGTAGTTTGCACGCGCCACCGCGTCGTCCATGCGCAGCAGCACTTGTCCGGCCTTGACCTCTTCGCCTTCGTGCACCAAGACCTCTTTGACAATGCCCCCGGTCAGGTGCTGTACCGGTTTGCGCTTGGTGTCGATGGCCACAATGGCCGGGCCGGGCACGCCTTCGTCCAGCGGTGCCAGTGCCGCCCACAGCATGAAGCCGCCAAAGCCCAAGCCCAGCGCCCATAGGCCGATGCGCGCGGCATGGCCCGAGTCGGACGACAAGCCTTGGCCGACCCCGCCGTCCTGCGGGGAACCATCTGTACCCTTGGCTGCAAGGTTGGCTAATTTGCCCAATATCTGCGACTGTGGTGTGCTCATATCAAGTCTCACTCAAAATTCAAAAAAAGATTAATAAACTTTTCAGGCGGCCACCGCGCCCGGTGGTGGCACGGCTGCGCTCGCTACTGCCGCCTGTTGCGCGCGTAATGCGTTCAATACCGCATCGCGCGGCCCCATGGTGGCGATCCGCCCGTCCTGCAGCAGCACCAAATGGTCTGCCGCGGCAATGGCTCCCGGACGATGGGTGATCAGAATTACCGTTTTGCCCTTGGCTTTGAGTTCGCGCACGGTTTGCATTAACGCGGCCTCACCCACGTCATCCAGGTTGGCGTTGGGCTCGTCGAGCACCACCAGCACCGGGTTGCCATAGACCGCGCGCGCCAGACCCACGCGCTGGCGCTGCCCGCCCGAGAGCAGGTTGCCGGCCTCGCCAATCGGCGTGTCGTAGCCCTTGGGCAGACGCAAAATCATGTCGTGCAGCCCGGCACTGCGAGCGGCCTCGATCACTTTTTCAGAGTCGAGCGCACTAAAGCGCGCAATGTTTTCGGCAATCGTGCCCTCAAACAATTCAATGTCCTGCGGCAGGTAGCCAATGTGCGGCCCGAGTTCCACCCGGTCCCAACTCTGCAATGGCAGATCGTCAAGCAGCACGTCGCCCGTTACCTGCGGCCAGATGCCGACAATCACCCGCGCCAGCGTCGACTTGCCCGAACCCGACGGCCCCAGAACCACCATCACCTGGCCGGGCTGGGCACTCAGACTGATGTCTTTGAGAATCGGCGTGGCGCGTCCGCTGGCGTTGGCAAACACGTTGTGCAAATGCACGGCACCCTGGGGCGCCACACGCTTGAGCGCCACGTCGCGCTCGGGGTACTGCAACAGCAATGCTTCCAGGCGGTGAAAGGCTTCGCGCGCGCCGATGAAGCCGCGCCAGATGCCCACCATCATGTCAATCGGTGCCAGCGCGCGGGAGGTGAGCACGTTGGCGGCAATCATGGCGCCGGGTGACAACTGCCCATCCACCACCAGCAGCGCGCCCATGCCCAGCGCCAGCGACTGTTGGGTGTAACGAATGAACTTGCTCACCGCGGTTACGCGATGCGTCACGCCCTGTGCGTGTGTGCCCAGATCGAGCGCCGCCTGGTGCCGTTCAACCCAGTGGCGCTGCAGGTTGCCCACCATGCCCATGGGTTCCAGCACTTCGGAGTTGCGCAGTTTGCTGTGCAGGTACGCGTTGACCTCGCCGGACGCCTTGTTGGCGGCCTCAGACGGCGCTACCGCGGTGCGGTGCCCCCACCACGCCAAGCCCGCCTGAATGAAGGCAAAGCCAATCGCCATGAAGCCCAGCCAGGGGTGCAGCAGGAACAGCACGCCGATATAGATTGGTACCCAGGGTGTGTCGAAAAAGGCAAAGATGCCGTTGCCGGTGAGGAACTGGCGCACCTGGATCAAGTCGCCAAACGCGCGCGGCGTGCTACCGTCCGACTGGTTCAGGTAGGCATCAAAGCTGGCGTTGAAGACGCGCGAGCTAAGTTGTTCGTCCAGGCGCACACCAGCACGCACCAGCACGCGTGAACGCGTCCACTCGGCAAACGCCATCACGCCAAAAAAGAATAGCGTGATTAGTGACAACGCCAGCAGCGTGAGCTCGCTACGGCTGGACATGACGCGGTCGTACACCTGCAGCATGTACAGCGTGGGCGAGAGCAGCAGCAGGTTGGCCACCATGCTGAAGACTCCCACGGCCCAGAACTCCTTGCGGAACGTTCCCAAGACCGCAGTGAGTTCACTGCGTGCAAAAAAACCGGTGTTCTTCATGTTCACTCTTTTCAAGCGGCAGCTGCCGCTGGTTGTGCCGCCTGTTGTGCGGCCGCTTGGGCCTGGGCGTTGGCCTTGTTGATGGCGGCAATCACATCGTCACGCGGTCCGAAGGCCTGCTGCTGGCCGTCGCGCAGCAGCAGCATCTTGTCGGCCACGGCCAGCACGCTGGTGCGGTGCGTCATCACCACAAAGGTGGTGCCGCGCGACTTGAGCTCGGTAATGGCGCGGGCCAGAGCGGCGTCGCCAGCTTCGTCCAGGCTGGAGTTGGGCTCGTCGAGCACCACAAACACCGGGTCGCCGTAGATAGCCCGGGCCAGACCGACGCGCTGGCGCTGGCCACCCGAGAGCATGGCACCATCGCTGCCCACCGGGTTGTCGTAACCCTGGGGCAACTGCAGGATGAATTCGTGCAGGCCCACTGCCTGGGCGGCGGCGCGCACGCGGGTCATGTCCAGGTCACCAAAGCGGGCAATGTTTTCGGCCAGTGTGCCTTCAAACAATTCCACCCCTTGCGGCAGGTAGCCAATGTGCGGGCCGAGTTCGGCCTTGTCCCAGGTAAAGACGTCGGCACCATCCAGGCGCACCTTGCCACCTGCGGCCGACCAAGAGCCCACCAACAGCCGCGCCAGCGTCGTCTTGCCAGAAGCCGACGGCCCCACCACCGCCAGCACTTCGCCCGGAGCGATGGCAAAGTTGACGCCGCGCAAAATGGGCGCCGGATTGTTGGGCGCGCCGGCCACCAGGTTTTCCACCGTCAAAAATCCCTTCGGTGCCGGCAAGGCCATGCCCGCGGGCTTGGCCGGCAAGGCGGTAAGCAACTGCTCCAGACGGCCCCAGGCATCGCGCACATTGACTACCGTGCGCCACTGGGTTACCACCATCACCAGCGGGGCCAGCACGCGCCCACCCAGAATGCCCGAAATGATCAACATGCCGCCACCGCCATGCAGCTCGTTGTGCAGCAGCAAATAGCAGCTCAAGCCCAACAGCGCCGAGCTGACCGTGTTTTGCAGCAGCTTGGACACCGCCTGGTAGCCCCCCGCCCGGTCCGAAGCCAACGCCTGCAAACCCAGAAACTCGCGCTGCTTGGCCATCCAGCGGCTGTGAATGTCGCGCACCATGCCCATCGACTCAATCACCTGCGCGTTACGCAAAGTGCCGTCGGCGTACTGCTGCGCGGCAATGGCCGTGCGGTTGGCTGCAGCCAGCGGCGGCTGCGTGCTGCGCTCGTTAAGCCAGCCGACAAACACCTGCACTACGGCGGTGGCCATCGTCACCCAACCCAGCAGCGGGTTGATGAAAAAAATCAGCACCAAAAAAACCAGCGACACCGGCGACTCCATGGCCCCGAGCAATACCGGTGAATGCAGAAAGTCGCGCACCGTGCGCAGGTCGTTCAGGGGCTGGGTGGTACCGCCTGGCAGGCGCCGCAGATTGGCTTCAAAAATGGCGGCAAATACCCGGCGACGCAGCTTGGCGTCGAGCGCCATGCCGCCTTCGTGCATGACTTCGCTGCGCGCCCACTCCAGCATTTCCATTACCACATAGGCGCCCATCACCAGCACGGTGAGCATGGCCAGCGTCATGGAGCTGCGGCTGTTGACCACGCGGTCGTACACCTCCAGCATGTACCACGAGGGCATCAGCACCAGCAGGCACGAGAACAGGCCAAACCAGCCGGCCCGGATAAAGTAGGGACGCAACTCCGCCACAGCGGTTTGTAATTCGGTGGGCGGTTTTTTGATACTCATACAGCTTCCTCAACCATCACGTATTCGGGAATCTCGCCAGCGCCCGCCTCGGGTGGCGCATCGGCAGCTTCGTCGCCCTCGTCGGAGAACATGAACGCCAGTTCAAACACTCCGTCCAGGCGGCGCGACAACACAATCTCGCGCAACTTCTTTTGCCGAAAACCCTCTTCCACCTCGGGTGCCAGCGCCAGCTCAAAGCGCATGCGGCCATCGAGCGTGTACAAAGACAACTGCCCCGGCTTGACGCTCAGGGTGTGGCGGTCGAAGTACACCGGGCAACTGGCGGCAAACTGCAACAGCGGCAGCGGTTTATCGCCCAGGCGCGCCAGGCTGAACGGGCTTTGGGGGTGCTGAAACACCATGCGGCTGGTGCGCGACACCGAGTAAATGGCGTTGCACACCATTTGCGAACCCATCGCTGGAAACTGGTCGCGCAGCGTTTTGTAGCTCATGTGGTGCAATGCCACCCGGTTCCAGCAGCGCGTTTTTTGCACCAGCGGTGCCAGTGCATTGCAAACCTGGGCAAACGCCGCCTGTAACTCCAACAGCTTCGCCATTTGCTCCGGCGAAGTGTTCAGGGGGATGCGCACCAGAGTTTTCATATAGGACTAAATTGTAGCACTCCTATATGAAGTTTTTCAAGCCATACTTTTCATCGACGAATTTCAGCGCTGGGCCACCCTTGGCTTACCATCAACGCATGGCCTTGCCAACTCAAGCCCCCACCCTAAACGCCGAATACCGGGCCGACATTGATGGTCTACGTGCCTTGGCCGTACTGGCAGTCATGGCGTACCACGCATTCCCAGAGCATTTGTCGGGCGGCTTTGTGGGCGTTGACGTGTTCTTCGTCATTTCGGGCTACCTCATTTCCAGAATTCTGTTGGGCCAACTTGCTAACGGACAGCTTCAATGGAAGCTGTTCTACGCTGGCCGCATCAAACGCATATTCCCGGCCCTGATCACGGTGCTACTAGCGGTGGGCGGTGTCGGATGGGTCGCCCTGTTTGCCGACGAATACGACCAACTGGGCCGCCACATGGCAGCGGGATCCGTCTTTGCATCCAATTTATTGCTCTGGCACGAAGTCGCCTACTTTGACAATGCAGCAGCCACCAAACCACTGTTGCACCTGTGGTCGCTGGCAGTGGAAGAGCAGTTCTACCTGGCTTGGCCCGCCTGCCTGTGGCTGGTGTACCGCGGCACGCCACGTGTCGGTTGGTTTTTGGGCCTGGTGGTTGCCGCATCGGTTGGTGCGGCCCTAGTGACCGTGCAAAGCAACCCAGCGGCCGCCTTTTATGCGCCCTACTTGCGCATATGGGAGCTTGCGCTGGGCGCCTTGCTTGCGTGCAAGCACCCAAGCGTGACCGACCAGCGCATTGCCCGCCTTATGTCGGTCTGCGGCGTGCTCCTGATTGCATTTGCAATTACCCGCTTCACCGCAACCCAGGTCTACCCTGGTTGGCGCGCCCTGGTTCCAACCCTGGGCACAGCCCTGCTCATTGCCGCCGGTTCCCGTGGTGCAGCCAACCGGGCATTGGCGCTGCGCCCGATAGTGTGGATAGGGCTGATCAGCTACCCCCTCTACCTGTGGCACTGGCCGCTGCTTGCGTTTGCCCACGTCGTAGCGGGTGGTACGCCGCAGGCGCTTACCGTTTGGGGTTGCCTTGCGTTGTCGTTGGTGTTGGCTTGGGCCACCTACCGCTGGATTGAAGTGCCCATCCGCTACTCAACGGGCGGGCCCTTTATCGCGGTCCCACTGGTGATCGCAATGGCAGTGGTTGGGGCACTGGGCGTGTTGCTGCACTGGCAACACGGTTTTGCGCAGCGCATACCGCCCACAGTGGCGCAACAGGAAAGCAGGGCCACCGACTGGCAGTTTCCACCGCCCGAGATGCAGCCCGTCAGCCTCGAGGGTGCTGCGCTGCAAAAGGTTGGCGGCAATGGGCCCTTGACCCTGTTTTTTGGTGACTCCAACATGGAGCAGTATGGCGTGCGGATTGCACAGCTAATGGCGAGCAACAGCGCCAACCAACGCGGTGCCATGTTTCTGGCCGAAGGCGCCAAAGCTCCGATTGACGGCGTGGAGCGCAGCGACACCCACAGCCACACCGACACCGCAAACTTCATGCGTTTGGCGCTTTTGCCTCAGGTTGATCGCGTCGTCATCGCTGCGGCCTGGGGGTTGTACTTCAACTCCGACCTCGCAGACCTTGGCCTGCAAATAGAGACCCCACGCTTCTCCATCGGTGGGCAAAGTCTTGAAAGCCAGATCGGGAGGGAGCGAGCCGCAGCCAGTTTGACAGGCGCCATCAAGAGCTTGGTGGCGGCTGGCAAACGGGTTTACCTGATTGCCGGCATCCCGGCAGGGCATGAATTTGGCCGTAGCGCTGGCTTTGCCAACGGTCGCAGCCTGTTGTTGGCGCGGACCCCCGCCAGCGCGGACGCCAGCGTCCCACGGGCGCGAGTGGAGGCGCGGCAGAAAATCGTACTCACCATGCTGCAACAAGTCGCACGCGACAGCGGTGCCACGCTGATCGACCCTGTTCCCGCGTTATGCGAGTCTGAACGCTGCCCAATGCAGTTTCACAAGGACATTGGCCACCTACGCGCGTCCTTTGTGCGCCACCATCTGCGCTATCTGGATGCGACGGTAGCCGATTGAGACAGGTGCTACTGCGTTTGCGTTACCGAGCTAATCACTACCGGTGTAACCGGTACATCGCTCATACCGCCTGACGCCTGCGTTGGCACGGCGGCAATGGTGTCCACTGTGGCCAGGCCGGTGACGACTTTGCCAAACACGGCGTAACCACCACTGTCGGTGTCCAAATTGAGGTTGTCCACCAAGTTGATATAAAACTGCGAAGTGGCTGAGTCCGGGGCGCTGGTGCGTGCCATGGCCACGCTGCCGCGCACATTGCTTAAACCGTTGTTGACCTCCAACGGTATGGCGGCGCGGGTTGTGGATGCGGCCAGCGCCGCGTCATAGCCACCGGCCTGGATAACAAACCCGGCAATGACACGGTGAAAGATCAGGTTGGAGTAAAAATTGTCAGCCACATACTGCAGAAAATTTTTCACCGTGTTAGGTGCGGCGGTGGGGTCCAACTCCAGCACCATGTTGCCCAGATTGGTTTTAACCGTCACCTGCGGCGCAGGCACCTGGTACGTGGTGGTATGCAACACTGCATTGCCCCCCACCACCGTTACCGTCATGGCGCCCACGACTCCGGGGGTGCAGGTGTACTCCTTGTGCGTTGCCGTGGCACTGGCGGTTACTTCGGTCACATTGCTGCATTTGGGCGCCAGCAAATTTATGCCTTTGTCCAAATTGGGACCATCCACGGTGAAGTGGGTCAGGTTGTAATACATCAACCGGTCAGGCGACAGCGTGGTGGTCTCCAAGCCGCCGCAGGACAGCAAAGAGACCGCCATCCCAACCGCCAGTACAAGCCGCAAAACAGATGCAAGGTAGCGCATGCAGAGTATTTTCCTCGATAAATCAGTACGATCGCCTTGGATCAGCACGACCACGTTGTCTGCGTGTATTGCCGACTGCATCCAATAGAAATGATTAAGGCCCCTGGCGGGGCCTTACTGCGCAGGCTGGCCTCCCGAAGTGGCAGCTGGATCTGCCTTGGAAGACGTGCCTGACTCACTACCCCAGTTTGAGCGTATCGCCGGTCGCGCTCGCGGAGGGCACCGCTACGGTCTCGAGGGCTTGCTGCAGGGCCTTGCCGTAGGCAGCGCGCGCGGTCTGTAGCACGGCTGCCTGAGCTTGCAGGCGCACCAACTCTGCGTCCACAAATTGAATGCTCTGGATTTGCGCCTTGGCTTCGTCCGAGAGGGTGTCAAGGTCGTAGTCTTTTTCGTCGATTCTGATCGTATTCATCATAGTTCTCTAACAGAAAAGCCCCACCGCCTTGTGAGCAGGGGGGCAAATATCTCTAACGCCACCCCACGCAGAATCGTGGGGCGGGAATACCGAGGAAACTTAGACCAGCGTCAAAGCGTTGGTGGTTCCACCGGTGGCAGTGCTCAGGTCTACCAAGCCAGTCAAGCAAATGATGTAGTCTGTACCGTTGACAAACACATCGTTAGCTGCGAG
>SESB01001825.1_pt1 | contig 13270 bp, 13 predicted proteins | sample 3171441 | NCBI WGS metagenome assembly SESB01 (sample SAMN06051867, study PRJNA518727) | freshwater metagenome | biome: subpolar coniferous forest; feature: holomictic lake; material: water; isolation source: holomictic Lake 227, 6 m depth | place: Canada: near Kenora, Ontario | collected...
AAGCTGAGCCAACTCGCCGTTCTGCTGGAGTTTTAACAATTCCAATTTGGCAGCGGCCTGCTGCGCGGGGTCAGGGAAAACCCTATCTAGGACTTTGCCGCCAATGTCGAGCAATGCTGTTACTGGGTCGTAAGACATTTTTTATTCTCCCAAGATTTTAAAACGCAACACGCAACAAAAAAATCATGCCCTGTATAAAGAGTTTTACGTTTATTGTTGTCTATTTTTCTTACTAGCCATCTTGTAAATTTATTACCGTTTTCATAATGTGTGTGAAATGTAATTCCAGTAATTCCAGATGATTTATTTTTTAATGGCCTTCTGTTTATCATTTGTTCTGATTTAGAAACCCATCTAATGTTTCCGCTTTCATAATTACCGTTGTTATTTATTCTGTCAAGTTGATAACCAGCAGGTTTAGGCCCCAATTCTTTTGCAAAATCATTTATAGAAGAAAAAAGAAATTTAATGCCTCGACCACCATAGTCTTTATATGATTTGTTTTTTGTGCTATTGCAGCGATTTCTTGCATGGTGATATGCCCATGTTATTGTTGGGTCAAGGGCCATTAGGTTTCTCCTCGTCTATGTGCGAGCCTACTTTAAGGCCCGATAGCCAGCCTATCAAGCCGCCGATAATGGTCTGAAAAGCGGGGCCAATGATCTCAAAAATCTTGGTGTTGTCTACTTCCTTGACAAACAGGCCGTGGATCAGCGCCCAGATCAAGGACAGCACGACAGCGCACAAGGTAGCGGTGACCATGTAGGTCACTATATTTACAAGTTTGTCTTTATCGTTCATCTTGCCTTCTCCATGATCTTGGCCCGCAAGGCGGGGCTATCAGCAGTGCCAGCCCACTCGGGCAAAGCGTTCCATATAGCAGTGTAATCGTCCAAACTGCATGATGACTTGTCCAGCCACGCCAGCATGGCTTTGTGGCGCTCTGCTGGGTCGTGCGTTGACCAAGCTATAGCATACAGTTCTTGCACCGCGCAGCTTGGCTGCTTGGGCTGCGGCTTGGGCTTCTTGGGCGGCTCCGCATTTAGGATTAACTTGTCCTGGGCGACCGATACCGTGACCAGCGCCAAAAAAAGTACGATTCGGCGCATTAATCATTTGTCTGCTTTGTTATCCAGCCGGTCAAAAATCTTGCTTAGCATTTCCTTAACCTCACGCATATCGTCTTTGTAGTCTTGACGAACAACGTAGACCGTTGGCAACTTGGACAAGTCGTTTTTAAGGTCTTGCACTGCTGTCCACAACTCACGGGCGAACCATCCGGCCACGGCCATGCACGCGCCCAAAATGAGGTTGATTGTTTGCTGATCCATCATGGTGCCAATGCGTTTTGTTTAGATTTTTTGTTAAGCACGCCCGCTAGAGCGTTTACTGGTTGCGTTGCCACCGTGGCGGTAGCGGCTTTGTTGGCCGTGCTTCCATAATTAGCCAAAGCCTTTAAAACCGCGTTTTTATCTGCCGTAGGCAAAGTGTCAAGCAACTCTAAAGTGCTTTGGTTTGTCGCTGTACCAGCGCGCAATTTAGCCATTGTTGCGTTGCTTACGCGGCCTTCTAAATCACTGATCGCCAAGTTTGCAACCGAAGTTGCGCGGCCCATAAAAGGAAGCCTAAACTTAAACCCTTGACTATCCAAAATGTTTGCCAGTTCTGGCGCGCCTGCTTTGGCGGCTTTACTTATGGCGTCATTTTGTTCTAGTTCGGCAGCAATTTTGTTAAGCGTAGGCATCTTGCTGCCCATCTCTTTAAAAATATCGTAACTACCTTTACCAAAAATTGCTTCTACGGCGTCTGTATTATTACCGCGTACTAATTTAACATATTGATCTGGCGAATCTTCAAACAAACGCATGGATTCAGCGGCCATTGCTTTTTGGTCAATTGCTTGCATATTTTCCGAATAAGTATTAATGTACTTACCCCAACCTGTTCCGCCCGCGTCTTCAATTGCTTTGTCTATTAGCGGCCTAACTTGCGTAAGAACTTTAGCTGTTAACTTGCTGCTAGTTTTGGGGTCTGTGGGGCCAAGCAATTGTGCAATGCGTTCGCTTACGCCTTCTTTGCGAAGCGTGTATAAATCATGCGCGTCAATGACGCCGCCATTCTTTTCGGCAAGCGTTGCGATGTCATCTTTAATTGCTTGCAGCGTTTTGGTAAGTATGGGGCTGGCACGGGTTCCAGGCGCGTTAATAGTTGAGTCAAGCGCCGAAGTAATGCCGTTTGTATCAAGAGGTTGCAATCCATGATCTGCCAAGCTGCCAATTTGACGTTCGATAAAACCAGCCTCAGTGCGGCGCTGGTCAGCTATCTTGCCAAAAGTATCCGCTGTTTGTTGCCATTCTTGGGTACGGTCAGCATTAGAGAGCCAGCCTGGTTTCCCTGTTTGCGCGCGTACATCAGCTTGCGCCGCTTCAGTGCCGGGATGTACTACAGCTTGGCCGGGAAGCGGTTCGCCTATAGGCATACCTTGGCGTACTGCTTGCACAACTGCTGCCCGCTTTTGTTCCAATTTAGGGGCCAATTGATTGATCGTTTGCCCTGCTTGATTGGCCGCGCCTAATTCAGTTGCGCGCATATCCGCCGTAAGCTGGTTTAGCAATTCTTTAGACCGTTCTTGCGCCGCGCGCGCTTCAGTAGCATTACCGCCTTCTGCCATTCGGGCCAAAGCGTTAAATTGATCTTGGTACTGGTTTTTTAAGCGAAGTGAGTTGGCATCTGTCCCCGCGCTTAACTGAAGTAGTGATTGAAAAGTATTTTTTTGAATGCCTGACGTAGCTTGTGCAGGGCTTACGTCAGCAGGCGCGCCAGATAACGCAGCGCGTATAGCGTTGATTTGATCGCCCGCAGCTTGACGAGCCAGATCAGCAGCTTTTACTTTGGTAAGTTGGCCGGTAGCTGTGTCTACAACCCAACCCGCAGCGCGCGCAAGAGGAGGAACTACAACTGGCGCGGCGGCACCAATTCCAGCGCCAACTACGCCGGTGGCTAAATTTTCAGACGGGCTAGTAGTGCCAGGTTGTGCGTACCCAAAAGCGCCGCCAATTTTGGCACCTTCCAACATTTTTTGGCCTGCTGTTACAGCTTTAGATGGTAACCCAGCAACACCCGTAGCCACGTTTCCAATCAGCCCCATGTAGTCTGTATTGGTGCCAAGCGGCGTTTCCATGCCTTTTTCTTTCATGGTTTGAACATTGTTCCACCAATCGGCTATGGCTTTGCTTACAACGGGTTTTACGCCGCGCTTTTCATTAATCCAATCGCCAATATTTGCGCCCGCTTGGACTGCCCCAACAAGCGGTGTTGCCGCTCCAAGCGCAATACGTGCTAAAGGCGTGCCCAACATTTGCTCACCCATTGTGGGCTCGCGACGTGGGGTGGGCATACCTTCGTTAAGTTTAGGCGCAACGCTAACTTCAGGTGAAAAACCAAACCGCAATTTAATTGCTTGTTGAGTGTCAGCGTTAGCTTTTAAAAAGTCAGGGTCAGTTGCTACGTGCTTGGCAAAAATAGCTTGTTTCGTAGCCGCATTTGCGCTGACGAAATCGGGATCGCTCAGAATGTCTGCGGGGTTTGCCATGCTATTTCAACCATTTGTTGGTGGTATCTACCGCGCCAGCGGCTGGCGCAGGCTTTGATTTGTTTAACAAATCGCGGGTTGCCGGGGATAGTTTTTTATCAAAATCTTTGCGGCCTGTACCTGTTTCATATTGTTGAGCCAAAGTAGTAAGCTGACCACCCAACAAATCTCTGTAGGTTTGGGTGATGCCTTTTAGCTGTTCAGGGCTACTTGCAGACGTAATGTTTTTAGCTGCTTCTTGGCGCTCGGTCACGCCGCCGCCATTTTGGGTAACTGCTTTGATAACTTCAGACGCTACCAACTGTTTGGCCGCGTCAAAGCTAGTTGGCGCAGAGGAACCCGTTGCTTTAGCAAATGCATTGCCCGCAGCGTTTACAACGCGTATGTCAGAGTTAGCCAAACTGTCTGCCAATTTATCCAAAGTTTCCAGATGGTTAAGCGCCGTATTGTTGGCGGTAACACGTCTAGCAGATAGGCCAGAGCTAAAATCTTTAAGCGCCGTTGTTTGCGCTGCTACGTCTTGTTTTGCGCCGACAACACTTGTCGCCGCTTCGGCTGGAGTTGCCCCGCCGCCCGTTGATATTTGTTGTGCGCGGTTTAAAATTTGTGTTCTTGCATCAGCGGCTTTTTTGCCCATACCTAACGGCGGCATAGCACCTGTTTGCAAATACACGTTAGCCATCATGTCGATGGTGTCAGGCTTAAAATTACCTTGATCGTAATCTTGGTTGTATCTATTTTGCGCCAATTTAAGGTGGGCTTGCTGGATATTAATTTCAGTTTGTGTCTTGTTAATTTGCGTGTCATAGACTTTACGATTAGGATCGTTAAGCGGCAGCGCGTCGCGTTCTTTGATTAACTGAGCCAGTTGAGTAGGCGCGTTCTGAGTTTCCTTTTGGATCATGCTTATATACTGAGGACGACGTGAATCGCCTTCAGGTAATGCTGCTAATTCAGCTTGCATTCTGGCTAAATTGGTGGGCGCAGGCGGCGCTGTAACAAACACATCGCCTGCTGCGCTTACAAGTCCTACGTTAGGAACAACGTGTGGGGTTTGCAAAGTTTTAAGTTCAGCTTCTTTTGAAGATAGTATTGCTTTTGCGCGAGGATCTCTTAACAAAGAAAGTTCAAAAATATCTTTTTTCAATTGAGCAATTTGGCCCATGCCAGATGTAGTCGCGGAAGCAGGTGCAAGTTGATTAGCCACAGGTGCTGGCGCAGGCGCGAGTTGATTAGCCACAGGCGCAGGCGCGAGTTGATTAGCCACAGGTGCCCCAACATCCATACCATATGTGCCAGAGCCTAATACATTTGTCGGCGCGGGTTGACGCATGATTGAAGGCGTTGCTGGCGCAGCAGGCGCGGCGCTAGGGTTTTGACGTTTTACATAGTCTTCAAACATGGTCTTATCTTGAACCGCTTGCATAAGCGTATAGCCATGTTGCGCCACATTGGGATCAGGATGCGCTGCCATCATTTTGGCAGCTTCTGCAATATCTAATGGGCCACCATTGTCGGCTATGGCCTTTTGCATTTTATCTACATAGTCAGAACTACGCTGCAACTGAGCCAGTTGTAGCTGCGCGGATTGTTGTTGCGTACCGGCAGCGCGTTGCTGGGCTTGCGAAGCCAAAATGTTTTGTACTTGGCTTTCTCGTGCCAATGGATCAGCAAGCTGAAGTGGCTGAACCCCAAGAGCAATTCGTGTGTCTAAAGGCATGATTGTTCCTTACGACCGTAGTCCAATTGATGCGTTATACCCTGCGTATGGTTCGGTCATTAAAGAACTACCGCCGCCGCCGCCGGGGCGCAGCATATTCATATAATTTTGTCCTTGGTTATAGTTTAAATACGAACTTAAACCGCCGGTAAGCGCATTTGCGCCTCCTACGTACCCAGACGCACGTGCATTGGCACCCCCCATATATGCTTCACCAGCGTTTGTGCCATATGATTGACCGGCATTGCCTAAAGTATTGGCGGTAGTTTGCCCCACACCAGCTAACGATTGCAACGGGTTAAGCAAGGCTGCGCGTTCAGTTTGATAACGATTAAAAGCATTCTGGTACTCTTGTGAGCCCATGTCTTGACCGTAGCGAGTAGCGGCCTTTAAAGCGCCGCCGGAGATCAGACCGCCCCTTGCAGCGGCTTGACGATCAAGTGCTTTTTGGCCTTCACTTAAACGGAATGCGTAGCCTGGGTCTGCTTTATATTGATCCATCCCAAACGGCTTGTAATCAGCCGCAGCGGTCAGCTTGTTAAGCGCTCCTATTCCAGCCTCTAAGAAAGGCTGTTGCCGCTGCACATTTTCTTGGTACATTTTGTACTGCAACTCGGCAGCGCGGTCAGCAGCGCCTGCTTGAGTGTCAGCGGCTTTGTTGGCTGCATTTGCGCCAAACAAAGAACTACCAATAATTGCGGCTGGGATCATCCAAGGCATATCAAACTCCTTCGCTCAAACACTGAGCAATATTACGCGCCTGGTCAATATCCCCAGGCACAATTAACAGTTCATCAATCGCGTCTTCATCAGTGCAATCAGTAGCGTGTATGCAGTACCAAACAACGTCTGTAATTGATTTTACGCCGTGATGTTGCCCTGCCGCTATAGTCAGACAAGAGGGGGCGTTAACGATGGATTTAACGCCGTTTACAATAAGTTCCACAGACCCACTAGCCAAAATAGATAGATGGTCATGTTTGTGCGCGTGCTGCACTAAAATTTGACCCGCAGGAATAAACGCTTCTTTAGCGTACACGCCCGAACTAAAGTGGTGGTAAATCATTTAATTACTCCAGCACACCATCTTACTGCACAAACTCTACCAAGTCACCTACGTTTAACCCGCCGGTAAACGTAACGCTGGTGGTTGTAGTCTCAGTGTAGTTCGTAGTAAGAATTTGTTTGCTGCCGTTGACAAACACCCGCAACGAGTTTTGGCCGACTAAGTACGTGAACGGAACCGTTACCACGGTCTGCCCCTGCGTCGCGGACACATTGCCAGCTTGGCCTGAACTAGCAAGTCCAGATAGATTGTCTACTGACCAAAGCTGGACGTTAACCGAAGTCGTAAGGACAAATTTATAGTTGACGCCGCCAGTTAGCCAAATCTCACCGCTAGATGGAACACGGCCTGCGGAGTCCAATACGATGGGGTTGGTGTGCGCGACGTTCCCTACGTTAGTCGTATACGCAACCGCAGGAGTGGTTGTGCCAGCGGCGTAGGTGTACAGCTTACCGCCGGTCAATACGTTGCCGCTGTTGTCAAAAAATTGCGCGGCAGCGCCGCCAACGGGCGAAAGATTGACAGCCATATTAGCCCCCTACTTCACTTGTTTTTTGCTTAAGTAAGTCATGCAAAGGTTTGCGCTGCGCCGCAACTTGTTCGGGCGTCATTGGCACTTGTAGTGGTGGTTGGTCTGACATGATTTTTCCTTTATTGAGTTACATCTTCAACGGTGATAGCAATTTGGTAGGTTCCGGCGGAAACAGCGCCAGTTGCCCGCACTACCAAAATGCCTTGAAATGGATACGGGTTAGCACTACCAGGGCCAGGCAACCCTGGGGTGCTGGCTTCGCAGCACGCTTGAACATACATTGGAAAGTCCCAAAATGGTTCTGCGGTTACTTTGGGTTTATATTGCGACATTAGCATATGGTAAAAATAAAACCCCAATGCATCCCCCGATACCAAAGGTGTGACAATGGTAAATTGCAAAATATTTCTGTTTGATTGCAACGGAACGCCGCTATTAAACGTGGCTAACGTGTTATACGTTGTTGTCATTGTTGGGATAGGGTTAACGCCAGGCAAATTACCTTGTCTACTTGATGCGTTAATAATTCTTGCTGGGCCCGTTTGTTTAAATTTTGTATAGTCCCATTGCCCTGAATTAGAAATAACAAATATTGGGTTATTAGTACAATTGCCTTTAATATACGCGTCGTCCATTGCGTCAAAAAAACCTTTTGCATACAAAAAGGTTCTTCCGGCAGGGAAATTTGCATTTGCATAAAAACCAATTGAACCAGATAAATTGTTGGGGTCAATTGCAAATACATCGACTTCAGTATCATCCCAGGCAAGATTAGGGCCAAGGCTTCCATTGTTTACATCATAAAAATAAACGCCGTATTTGCACGCAGTAAGAAAATTACCTTTGATTTGGTTTCCTTGCATTAACACGCCGCTAGTAGTTGTAGCGTTATACGCAAATTTAATGGCCGCTTCAGCATTTCCGTTAATAGCTGTAAAATTAATAACATTATCGGCGCAAACTTTATTTGTGTTGTCAACAGCTAAAACCAAAGCATTTGTAGAGTTAGCAATATTTGCTATAAATATTTGTGCTAACGAAGTTCCATAGATATACAAACCAATAGAGCCACCAACAATAGACGGTATATTTAATATGGTGTTTGCATAATTTACCGGCGCTAAAGTTACAACTGTAAATGTATTTGCGGAAGCTGTAATAAAAGTGCCGCTTGCACAATCAATCCCCACAGTAGACGTAAACACAAGCCCTGAAGTTACGTAATAATTTCCAATAGGAAAAAATATGGTTTTAACAGAAAATGTTTGTGCGTATGCGATAGCCGCTTGAATTGCTGGTTGGTCATTTGTTGACCCGTCACCTTTTGCGCCAAAATCTTTAACAGAAATAACATCTGAAAGTTTTTCGTTGATTGCTCTATTAATTGCACCAGCGGGCGTTGCTCCGCCGTTCTTTACGTCAAATTTTGGAATTAAAGTTGCCATATATCTCTTTCGTTACGGGTGTGCTGCTTTGTATTTTTCAAAATCAATTGTAAGCTGATTTAACTTTGCCAACAATGGAATTATTAATTTTGAATAGTGAACTCCAGCAAGTTTCTTTTGCCCGTCAACTTCATCATAAAAACAAAGTTCAGGGTTTACTTTTTCAACATCTTCTGCAATCAAGCCATATTCAAGTTCTTCATACGTTTCGTTGGCATATCGTTCGCCAATTTTTACGTGATATTCATCACTGCTAAAAATATCTTCTTTTTTCTTACGGTTGAATGTCACTGGTTCAAGGTTGTTAAGCCATGAAATGTCATCAATTGGCAAGATGTTGGTTTTGGATTCACGGACTGACGAAACATACCCTAATTTGCCTGTGTTATCAACATACAAATCGCGGTTTGTTGCGCCAACAGTTGCGGAATAAACGCCAACTAATGTAGCGTTGCCATTGCCATCAATTGTTGTTTGCGTAGTTCCACTAGTGTTGGTCATAGTTATGGCCGACGTAACCACCGAGCCAGAATACAAAGCCAAATTACCAGCATGGGCGGAATTACCGCCCGACATATACAACTTACCAAGTGATGAAGTTGCACTTGCAATATTAGAGCCAAGAACACAACAACCGATGCCGTTAGAACTGTTATCGGCAGAAGGGCTAAAGTTTACAGCGTCACCGTAAACGCTTAATTTTCCTGCGGCGGAGCCGCTACCTATTTGTACGCGTTGATCTGAAGATATATTAAAAGCATAAGTGCTATTAGTGGCAAAAGCGACTACGTTTGCACTGCTTAAGTACATTCCATTTGTAGGAATAGTAGAGCCTGTAGGGATAAATCGCGCTGCCGTGGCCGAGCCAGTTGTAGCTAAGTTTGTACCATCAAAAGTTAAAGCAGAGCCAGTAGCTAATGCGCTTGTAGACGAAGCATACATAACACCATTGGCGGTAAATGATGTAAGGTTTGTTCCGCCGTTAGCCACCGGCAAAGTACCCGATACATGGGTTGTAAGACCAATTTTTCCCCATGATGGCGCAGTACTGACACCGCCGGAAATTAAAGCATTTCCTGTGGCAACATCAGCTAACTTACTTAGCGCAGTTGTTGTAGATGCGTAAAGCAAATCTCCAACAGCATAAGATGATTGACCAGTACCGCCTGAAGTCGCTGCCAAAGTAGCCGATAACGCTGCGGCTGTCCCCGCTGTGGCAGCGTTTAAGTTTGCTACTTGAGTAGTAGAAGCTACGGTGAAAGGGGCCGTACCTGTAGCCACAGTTGAAGTAATGACACCCGTAGCAGAAACAGTTGTGAATGCGCCAGTGTTTGCCGTTGTAGCGCCTACCGTGCCGTTAATGTTGATGGACGCAGTGCCTGTTAAGTTGGTAACCGTGCCGCTGCTAGGTGTGCCTAACGCGCCGCCATTAACGACAAATGCACCCGCCGTACCTGTGTTGACCCCCAACGCCGTTACAACGCCTGTACCTGTTGTTGTGGTTGCTGGAGCAGCGCCAGCGCCGCCGCCAAGAACAATAGCATTTGCGGCAAGCGCCGCCGAAGATGCCCAAGTTGTGCCGCTAGAAAAGTAAGGGACACCGCCGCTAGTTCCAGCCACTGTCAACGCTGGCGTAGTAGTTGGCGTAGCCACGGACACTATGCCGCCGGTAAAGCTAACGCTCGTAACTGAACCATACGCCAGCGCAGGAATGTCGGCGGTTGTCAACGCTCTAAAAGTAGGGGCCGCTGCGGCTCCGCTAGATGGGCCAGCAAAGATTGAATTTACCGCTTGCGTGGTTAGAGTACCCGTAAGCGTACCGCTTGAAGTAACCGGAGAACCGGATACCGTTATTATTGAGGGTAACGCCAAGGCCACGGAAGTGACGTAAGACAACGCAGGAATGTCAGTCGTTGTAAGCGCGCGAAAAGTAGGCGCTGCTGCTGCACCCGATGATGGCCCAGCAAAGATGCTGTTGACCGATTGGGTAGTAAGCGTGCCAGCAAGCGTGCCGCTGGTAGTAACTGGTGAACCAGATACCGAAATGATTGATGGAAGCGTTAGCGCCACCGAAGTGACTGTGCCAGAACCGTATGGCAAAGCTGGGATGTCTGCCGTTGTCAGCGCTCGGAAAGTGGGTACAGCCCCACCTCCAGACGTTGGGCCTGCAAAAAGAGAGTTTGCCGACTGAGTGGTAAAAGCAGCAGTGAGCGTTCCCGAACTCGTAACCGGCGAATTAGTTACCGTGAACTGCACTGGCATTGCCAGCCCTACCGAAGTGACTGTGCCCGTTGTTGGCGTTGTCCAAGTAGGTACGCCTGCGCCTGCGCTAGTCAATACTTGGCCGGATGTGCCCGCAGCGGTAAATGCGTATGCCGTGCCCGTGCCGTAGGGAACAGCGCCTGCCGTTGGTGTAGATGTGCTATTTGTGCCGCCGTTGGCTATAACTAGTTTGCCTGCCAGCGTTACAACGCCCGTGGTAGTTGCAGCGGGGGTAAGGCCAGTCGTACCAGCCGAAAAAGACAACACGCCGGTATTGGCAATCGTGACATTACCCGTAGCGCCGGACACCGAAATGCCTGCGCCCGCGATATTGGACAAGACGCCGGTATTGGCAATGGCAATTGTGCCCAGCCCGTTGGTGACCGAAATGCCTGCTCCATACCCCAGCGTATTGATTGTGTAGCCTGATCCGTTACCAATAAGCAATTGGCCGTTGGTTGGGATTGTGCCCAGACCAGTACCGCCAGAAGTAACGGGGATAATTCCTGTGCCTGTCCCAACAATTGTGTACAGGCTATAAAACCAACGATACCACTCACGCGAGACTGCGCCCGTGCGCTCATCCACAATTGACACCCGTGGGGGCGTGATTTGGGTTTCGTTGCCGGTAGCCATATTAAGAGTTGGTCGGGCTGAGTATCAATTCAGCCCCCATAATAGCTATTTTGTTGGGGTCGGTGCCGGAGATTTCATAAACCCGGTCGCGCAGTTTTAACGTCATGCCCAGCCGTCGCCAAAAAGTTCGGTGACCATACGCGCCAATTTTACCAATCGGCGACCAGTGTTCATTGCTCCAAGTGTGGCCGCCGTCATCTGACCAGCGCAGCATTACCTGGGGATCGCTGCCTTGGCCAAGGTTAAGACCCACGCCTGTTTCGCAGTCCAATTGCAAGCTGTGGTGTGCCGTGCGTTTAAGGTTATTCTGGCCGGTCGGCAGCGCCCGCCATGAGCGCAACCATTTTTGAATGCCGCCGTTGTCCGCGTACACGTCTAAGTCAAACCGATAGATGTTGCCGTTTTCAAAGTCGCCAACAATGATGTTGCCACCAAAATTACACTGGCAATTGCTGCGGTGCCGCATAAACTCACCATTGTTAAAACCAGCGCGTTCATGCCAAACTTGGGTGGACACATCGTAAACCCATGTAGCGTTGCCAGATGGGAACGTCAGCACATAAAAAGCATGGCCTTCTTGCTGATATGTGTACGCAACGGCGTCCGCGATGTTGCCATATTGGGCAATGGCGTACTCAATGGCGTGAGTAGAAACCCTAACGCCGCTATAGCCGTTGGCCCGATAGACGATGCCTTGCCCACGGGCGTCTGTACCCAGCCAAAACAGGCCGTTATCCAGCTTAGCAATTGAGAATGCTGCCACGCAGCCAATTTCATTAAACGCGCCTTGGATGCGTTGCAACGGAAAATCAGCAGCGCCTGAGTCATACCAGACTTCTACTGAGTCAGTGCCAAACACCCATAGCTCACGATGGTCAGAAATAACGCCCACTACGCCGTCGGGCGAACCTTCGGCGCTGGCAAAGTCCAGCGGGTCAATTGAAGTGCCATCCAATAATTGGGTCACCCAAATTTTTTGGCTATCGGGTTCGTTGTAGACAAAGTACCCATCCAAATAAGAAACTGTTACTGCGCCGGTAAAGTCAGGGTCGGTAATTTGCCCAAACGCACCTGTAGTTTCGTTATAGATAAATCCGTCAGGATTGCAAGCAAAAAATATCTGTGTTCCATTGTCAGCAATTGATACTGGCCCATTGCCAGATACAAGGCCAAGCAATTGCGGCGTAGCGGTTAGGCTGGTTAGTTTGTAAACTTCCCCGCCAGAAACTACATAGAAGTCGCTGCCGTTGCTTTGGTGCGCCCACAGCGCTCGGATAGGGCCAGTGCCCACGGTCTGTAGGAACTCAAGCCCGGGGGCACGGTTTAGAAAGCCGGGCTCTTTGCCGCCTTCTGGAATAGCCTCTGGGAACAAGTTGACCATGCGGTTGTCCGCAGCGTTAATACTGCGGGCAACGTAGGCCGACCCAAGAATCGGCGTATGCATTAGTAATTTCCAGCGTAAATGTTAAATCGTTGACGAGTCGCCACAATGGCGTAAGGCATAGACATCACATCATCAGGGTTGTTGATGCGTTTCAGATTGCGCTTGCTGGTCATAGCAATGCGCTGCACTTGGGGGCTGGGCTCCACGCCAAACTCAGGTGCGATCTCGCAAGCCAAGTTGTAGGTAAAGGCACGCAAGTAACCCGGCGGGAACAAGATATTGGTCGCCAAGTTGGCAGGCTGGGTTAACTCTTCAACGCTGATAAAGTGCCACTCCAAGTCCCGTGTGGGCTTGGGGTAAATGTACATATCCACATCAGGATACGTCATGTTGATAAACAGCACTTGCGGGTAAGTAGACGTAACCGTCTTAACAGCAATACCATCGTACTGCTGCTGATTGATCATTTTTATGCCAAAGCTGACGTTGGTGCCTGGGTCGCGGTAGTAGGTCGCGTCGTCCAGCAGAATTGGGCGGTTACCCACAAAGTCGCCTGTTGGGCCAAGGGTGCGGTTGATAAAACCCGCAGGCCAAGTGAACACTTGATCTTGAGTGCTGAACACCGACAGCCGC
>SESB01001826.1_pt1 | contig 13263 bp, 9 predicted proteins | sample 3171441 | NCBI WGS metagenome assembly SESB01 (sample SAMN06051867, study PRJNA518727) | freshwater metagenome | biome: subpolar coniferous forest; feature: holomictic lake; material: water; isolation source: holomictic Lake 227, 6 m depth | place: Canada: near Kenora, Ontario | collected 2014-07-08...
CTGGACGAGAAGATGGTAAATCAGGAGCTTCGTCACAAGTTATCAACAATGTGGGCAACTTGTGGATAAAAAAGTTTCAACCGCCATATCGCCCCATTAATCCACATTTCGAATGATTCAACACATGTTGACTACTTTTGTCAATATGCCATTTAACTATTTAAAAAATAACATCTTAGGCTGTTGAGAACCTTGCCTCCGATTAAGACCATGAATGAGGAAATTTAAATTGCTGAAATTGTTTTTTATCCACTGAAAACACTAACTTGTAAACAGTAAATGTTGATGGCGCTAAGAATCTCGGCCTGCACCTCTCAAATTCCCGTTTTTTATGCTCGAATTCACACCAACGGTGTTGTCGGAATATCCGCAAGCCAAGCCACAAAAAAGCAACACCATGGAACAGCAAGTCTGGGAAGCATGTCTGAATGACATCAAAGAAAAAATAAACCCGCTTGCCTATAAAACCTGGTTTTTTCCAATTAAACCACTCAGCTTTTCAGGTAGTGAGTTGACCATTGAGGTGCCCAGTCAGTTTTTTTATGAGTGGATTGAAGAAAATTACTCCTCTTTTTTAAAACAGGCACTTAAAAATGTAATCGGGCCCGATGCAAGATTGATGTATTCAATTGTCATGGATAAATCACAAGGGCAGCCAGTTACAATTGAATTACCGCATCAAAATGCAATGAATGATGATTTTATTGCTGCAAATCGAACTGCGGAGATCCGTAATGGAAATAACGTTGCATTTGAACGTAATCTTGTCCGATTTGAGACCCATATGAATTCTAAATACACTTTTGATACACTTATTCGGGGGGATTGTAATTCCCTTGCATTTGCTGCGTCAAAATCAGTAGCTCAAAGTCCAGGACAAAATGCTTTTAATCCACTTGTTATCTATGGTGGGGTGGGCCTGGGAAAAACACATATGATGCAGGCTATTGGGAACAGTGTAAGAGAAAACCGACTTTCGGAAAGGGTACTTTACGTATCGAGTGAAAAATTTGCTATTGATTTTGTCAATGCCATTCAGAATGGCAAAATTCAAGAATTTTCATCATTTTATCGCTCTATAGACGTATTAATTATTGATGATATTCAGTTTTTTTCAGGCAAAGAAAAAACACAGGAAGAGATTTTTCATATTTTCAACACTCTGCATCAATCAAATAAACAGATTATCCTTTCAGCAGACCGGCCAATAAAGGATATCAAAGGCATTGAAGATCGATTGATATCACGATTTAACTGGGGTCTTTCAGCAGATATACAACCACCAGACTATGAAACACGCAAAGCTATTATTCTCAGTAAACTGTTTCAAAGCGGAGTGAATCTGGATGAGGTGGTCATTGAGTTCATTGCAACGAATGTTACTGAAAATGTACGCGAATTAGAGGGCTGTATTGTAAAACTTCTTGCTGCACAGTCACTTGATAACCGCGAAATTGACTTGCAGTTTACAAAATCAACTCTTAAGGATATTATCAGGCATACCACCAAGCGATTGACTCTTGATACGATCGAGAAAGTAGTTTGCGGGTATTTTTCTATAACAGCAAATGACCTTAAAGGAAAATCAAAAAAGAAGGAGATCGCAGTAAGTCGCCAGATTGCCATGTATCTTTCGAAAATGCTTACTGAATCATCATTAAAAACAATCGGACTTCATTTTGGTGGACGAGACCACTCGACAGTCATTCATGCTGTGAATACTATCACAAAAAAGGTCGAATCAGCTTCAGAGGAGAGAAAAAAAATAGAAGAGATTAAAAAAAGAATTGAAATTCAATCGATGTAATTTAAGGTGTGGATAAAGTGTGTGGATTGTGTGGATTGTTTCTTGGTAACTTTGAGGTTGTGAACATTTTTTCCCTGGAGTGTAAATTATCCACAAACCAAACACAAAGCATGAATAGCGAAACAAACAGGTTATCAACAATTTCTCGGTAAGGAAAAAACCATTAAATTATTATAAAAGAGCATCTTAGTCGGTAAGAAAAAAGAGTTATCAAGATATCAACAGTAACAACAACAACAACAATTTTTATAAATACTTAATAGTAAAAGTAGAAGAAAATGAAATTATCATCCTCAATCCGTCAATTACAGGATGCTGTCAGCAAGGTTGCACAGGCGATCCCGGCAAAAGCTATCGATGCTCGTTTTGAAAATGTTCACCTCTCGATTGAGTCTGGATTTTTAACACTTTTCGCTACTGACGGTGAATTGTCAATCACAGCGAAAAACGAAGTAGAAACCATCGATACCGTGAACATAGGTATCAAGGCACGTACTCTTCAGGATTTTTTAAGAAGTATGTACGATACTGCTGTTACTTTTCTGATTGAGCGGCAGGAAATCAGTGATCATGGAACCGTTCATATCACCACTGATAAGGGTAAATATAAAATTCCATGCCAGTTTGAGAGTAAACTGGAGAAACATGAAAAAATTTATGATATTTCAATTGAACTTGAAACCAGTGAATTTCATGATCTGATTCAGAAAACGACTTTTGCTTGCAGTGTCGATGGAATGAGACCTGCTATGATGGGAGTATTGTTTGAATTGGAAGGAGCTGTCATAACTGCTGTATCTACTGATGGTCATCGATTGGTAAGGTGCCGGAAAAACTCATCCTGTGATATTTCTGAAAAACAAAAAATTATTGTTCCAGCAAGAGTTCTTTCAATTTTACAAAAACTTGCCCAAAATGAATCAATTACGATGAGTATTGATACAACTCGCAGGTTTGTACGCTTTATCAGTGGCAACATTATCCTTGATGCTGCCCTTATTGTTGAACCATATCCTAATTATGACGCAGTTATTCCTGTTGAACATGACAAACATCTTATTGTAGATCGCGCTGTTATTTATGATTCAGTTAAACGTGTCGGTAGGTTTTCAAGCATAGGTGACGTCAAAATAGTAATTGATGGTCAGCTTCTCAAGGTTATGGCTGAAAATACCAATGAAGGTGAGGCAGCACAAGAAGAGATTCTTTGCAGTTATACCGGTGAACCTATTACCATCGGGTTTAATTCAAGGTTTATCGAAGCAGCATTGGCTCATCTTGATGACAAGGATATTCGTATAGAGCTGAAAAGCCCTACTACTGCAGTTATCTTTAAGCCTCATAAAGAACTTGATGATGATAAACTTATTATTCTTGTTATGCCTGTAAGGATCAATAATTGATTAATAAGGAAGATTTTTGATACTTCATAAAATACAGTACGAAAATTTCAAAAATCACCAATTATTGAAATTTGAACCTTCAGAAGGAATTAATCTTATTTATGGTAAAAATGGATCTGGAAAAACATCTATTCTTGAAGGCATTCATTATTGTGCCTTGACCAGAGGATTTGTTAATGTAATGGATAGCAATTATCTTTCTTTTACTTCTGATTATTTTCTTCTTAACGGTTTCTTTACTGATGAATATCAAAACTCAATAAATGTTAAAGTTACCTATCAAAAAGATAAAGAAAAAAAACTATTCGTTAATAATAGCGAAATAAAACCATTTTCCAGTCATATTGGTTTTATACCCTGTATTACTTTTTCTCCTCCTGAAATTGTTATTGTTAATGGAGCACCTATTGAAAGAAGACGTTTTATTGATTCCTCTATCAGTCAGATAGATAGAAGATATCTTGACGATTTGCTGGCATACAGAAAAGTCATTCAACAGAGAAACGCGTTACTTTTACAGTTTTTTAAGGAAAAAAACACCAATAATACTTTACTTTCTTTATGGACGGAACATATTGCAAAACTTTCAGCTTCTATAGTTTATTCGAGATTAAAGTTTATATCTGATTTTTTTCCTAAATTCAGGGAACTTTACGAGCAATTAAATCTTGATGAAATTCCCTCTATATTTTATCGTTGCTCTCTTGGTCATATTAATGAAGAAATGTCAGTCGAATTATTGAATGATCTGTTTCTTCTGAAATATAAAGAGATGGAAAAACAGGAAATACTAAGAGGGCAGACTTTGATTGGTCCTCATCGTGATGACCTTATTTTTGAAATTAATAATAAAGAAATAAAAAAATATGCATCCCAGGGTCAATTGAGGACATTTCTCATTACTCTTAAACTTTCACAATATCATTTTTTTAACAATATATCAGACAAAAAACCTATCTGTCTTCTTGATGATATTTTCAGTGAACTTGATATATACCGTATAGCTAATATCTTTAAAATTCTTCAAAAATGCGGTCAGACTATTATTACTTCAACAGAAAAAAAGATACAACATAATGTCACTGCAATTTCTATTGATTCAATAAATAATCTGAGAGAAAAATAGTTATGTCAAGAATCAATAATCCAAAAAAAATATCCTTTATTGTCCGTGATATGTGTCAAACACTTGGACTTGATGAGCCATACCAACAGTATAAGACCCTTCAGATATGGAAAAGTATTGTTGGAGAAGCAATTTCAAGTGCTACCTCTATCGAAAGATTTTCAAACGGACAGTTGTTTATCAGGGTAAGCAATTCTTCCTGGAGAATGGAGCTTAATTACCGTAAGAATGATATACTTCTTAAACTTAATGAGTCAATAGAAAATTTTCAAGTTGAAGAAATTATTTTTAAATAAAAAGGGCTGAAAATGACAATTTCAGCCCTTTTTATTTATGTTTATGTTATGAAAGATTGCAACTGAGTTGATATATTTGAATCATTTTTTCTGCATAGGCCTTGCCAAATGCAATACACTTTTCAAATTCCGCTTCATGAGGTTTGAATTTTACCATAACATTTTCTTCAAACACTTTAAGCTTCAACATTGAGAAATTGCTTTCAATCATTCGTACTGCTTCTCCGCTCCACCCATAAGATCCGAATGCAGCTCCAAGTTTACCTTTGTCGCGAATAGGGTTAATTGCTGCGAAGAGTTGATAAATCTGAGGAAGTATATTTTGATTTATTGTCGGTGATCCTACAATAATTCCTGAACAGTGGGCAATCTTTTCCTCAAGGTCTGAGAAATTACTGTTTTCTATATCACAGATATCAATTCTGAAATCACACGAACCCCGAAGTCCCTCTGCAATTTTTTCTGCCAGCAATGTTGTGTTCTCATAAGCAGAAACATATGCGATAAGAACATTTTTCTCATGAGGCAGCGCAATAGCTGTTGTGGCATATTGTGCAGAAAGATCAACATATTTTTTCCAGTGTGATCTCAGTATTGGCCCATGACCAGGGCAAATGACCTTTATATCAAGTAAACTGATTTTTTCAATAGCCTGCAACATATACTTGCTGAATGGCCTTAGAATAGAATTGAAGTAATAGGTAAATGAGTCATCAAAATCGCCGACCATATCGTCATACATACTTTCATGACAGAAGTGCGAACCAAATGAGTCACAGGTAAAAAGGATTTTCTCCTCTTCAAGCCATGTGTAAATGGTGTCAGGCCAATGTAGATTTGGTGCATTGATGAAATGAAGGGTTTTATTGCCGAGACTGAGTGTATCCCCGGTTTTTACAACAAGTGATTTGAAGTCATGGCCTGTCTGATCTCTTAGAAATTTTATAGCATTGCCACTGCCTACAACTGTTGCGTTTGGAGCCACAGCAAGGAGATTTCTTACATTTCCTGAATGATCCGGTTCTGTGTGGTCAACAATGATATACTCTATCTCAGATGGTTCTGTAACCTGTTTGATTTTATCAAGATAAGCAGGCCAGAATTTTTCTTTTGTTGTTTCGATAATGGTTTTCTTCTCCGCATTGATGAAATACGAGTTATAGGTAGTTCCGTATTTGGTTTCCATAACTATGTCAAAGGTAATCAGACCGGGATCAAGAACCCCGATCCAACTCACATCATTACTGATAGGCAGTATGTTATTGTCGGTCATGTTGTAATTTTCTTGAGTTGATATAAGTAAAATCCATTTTAATGTCTGTTGAACATCCTTTACGGCCGTTGCTGTATAAATATACTACTAAATTATAATATACTTGGATATGTCCAGTTCAACTAACATTACTCTGGAGCTAATAATTTACTTGTAATCCTTTGTCTGAATACTCTGATTAATCTTCCCTCTTTATTTTCATATGGGCTCATAATTTCATTTTCATTTTTTTCTTGTATCGAATGAAGTGCATCACCCTGCTATTCTTAATCCCTGTTCTTTTGTGGCATTGATGCATACCAGTATTGCCACTGTATTATTAAACATACCTTAATCGTTATCAGTGTCACCATGATGATTAGTTTCGGTATGTCTTATTTCTCTTATCAGTTCAATGCCATCTGCTGAAAATGAAAAGAGTGAGTCGGTTGAGAAGATCATACTGTAATCCTGTGGTTTAAAAAAGGGAAGAAACTTCTGGCAATGCTCATCGAGGCGTTTAAGATAAAAATGGGTATTTTCATCCGGTTTTTCCCTGTTCCATTCAGAAGCAAGTTTCCCTTTTTCATAGGAAGAGCTACCTGTGCCAGCTCCAGAAACGTAGTAACTTATTCTATCTCCCTTTGTTACGGATATTCCAGACTTTATTGCAATTTCATAGGTAATAGATCGTGATCTTTTTCCTGACTTTACATCGTCAAGGTACTGTTCAATCGAACTCTTCAGGGATTCTGTCTTGGAAAATTCTGCAATCTCCAGCTCATGGTTTTGAATTTTATCTCTATACCCAGTAAAAAGATTATGCAGGCCACTGATATCTTCGGTTAAAAGTTTTTCAAATCCTTTCCGAACAAAATCTCTTCCAAATTTTTCACCACTCCGACTGGTCAATGATGAACCTTTCAGAATCATGTTATCATCATAGCCAAGAAGGGCATAGTTTTTTTTCATATACGAGATCATTTTCTTATACCTCCCGTCAAAACCAATATTGATTCCTTCAGGCATGAGCAAGGAGACCTCCCGGACCAGCTCTTTTTCTGCTGCCTCAGTTTTGATACCTGACGGTGGAACAAAAAGAAGCCCATCAGTGTCTACTTCAATCACTTTTGCGCCTCTGGCCTCAAATTCATAAATCATCTTTTTTGCAAGGTTCTGACCAGTTGATGTTACCTTGTCAGCTTCAACAAAATCGTTAAAGATTCCACCGCTGAATCCAAGGTATCCATACATTGCGTTTATGAGTATTTTGAATGAGCTCTGCATTGCATCAAAATTGTCGGCCAGAGAGATATTTTCAACACTTTTTTCGGTGCGAGATCGCTCTTTTGCCTTGAACCGTAAATTTTTCAGATCATTAAGAATCCCGGGAAATAGTTTCAGTTCGTCGCTCTTTGGGCAAATATTGTATGACAGCATTATTGATGGATAGAGTGATTCCACATCGGCATAGACGATTGGCCCAAGAATTCCTTTAAGAAACACTTCAGTATATCCCCCTGAATGTTGCTGACCTGTAGTGGGTTTTGGTATTGATTGTTTTCGTCGCAGGTATTCTCTCACCAACAGTGACTCTATTTTTGCAGCCTGTCCTATTCTTGAGGTTATGGCGTATGTATAGGGAAGCATTTGTGCCAGGTAAAAATTACTGCCTGATAGCAGTGACGCAAGTGCCCTTGTTTCGCGCACATCATCAAGAGCATAGGCCAGCAGCTTTTCGTGATTGCTCTCCCAGAGTGATCCGATCTCGCTGTAATCTATGTAGGTTCGGTTAGGAGATGCAAAACCGAAGTGTTTTGCTACAGCTTTAAGACCGTAACTCTGCATTGATCGTTTCGATATATCGTAGCTTTGTACAAGAAACAGTGTGTCAATGACATTCCGTCCAGGGATATCGCAAAAGAGGTAGTCAATAGTTCTATCTGCAAATCTGATGCTTGCAGGGTATGTTTTAGGTTGAAGACCGTTTCGTCCAATAGCAAAGGTGATTCCGTGCCTTTCGCATCGACGCTGGAGATAAGGCAAATCAAAACCGAAGATGTTATGTCCCTCTATAACATCGGGATCCATTTTGATAATCATCCTCACAAGCTCTTCAAGCAGCTCTTTTTCTGACCTGTTTTTTGAATGAAGTACGCACTCCCATCCTCTGCTGTCACTGAGAGAGATAATAATTATTTCGTCATCTCCGATTCCAGCCCCCCCACCCCTTATCGGGCTGTAATTTGTTTCGATATCAAGTTGCATGCGGTACAAATCGTCAAAAATCATCCCTTTAAAAAGGGTTTTTCCGCTTTGCAGAAGATACTGTGTTACCGCATCACCTTTGTTGTATATCCGGGAGTTGTTATCGTTACTGTTGTTTTGGGGTATGTTATCAGGCAACTTATTTCTGTTGATGAAATCAAGGGCAGCCCTGTAACTTCTCCAGCTTTTAAAAATTGCAAGAGACTTAAAATAGTTGTTGCCAGAAAGGGGTACCAACCAGAACTTGCTTTTGTCTTCTGGTATAAAACCCTCCAGTAATGTGCTCTCTGAGAGGAAAAAAAACGGAAAAAAAGAGTCGTCGTAAAACGAAATTTTACCTTCATTCCTTGTAAAAACTCTTATTGTGTTCTCAGAAAGCTGATATAGACCTACGATTCCTTGCTCTTTATCCTTGCCGAACAAGAGGTCGTTTTTTATGATATCGGTTATTATGCTCTCCATATGTGTTGTTTTAACTTTATAGCAAAGAACAAGTTATCATAGCCGTTCCACGTGAAACGATTTTTCTTGTTCAGCGTCCGATACGTATCATAAGTACTGATATATCAGATGGTGATACTCCAAGGATTCTTGATGCCTGCCCGATCGTCTCCGGTTGATGTTTTTTTAATTTTTCTTTCCCTTCATTGGAGAGACCTGTAACATTGTCATATTGGAATGATGAAGGAATCATATGGGACTCAAGTCTCAGAATTTTATCAGCCATTAATTGATCGCGTTTGAGATAGCCTTCATATTTCAGGTCGATATCAACCTGCTCATAAACAGCTATATCGGTGGTTAATGATTCTACAACCTCTTTAAGACCCTTTGACAACTCAAGAAGCATCTGTAGATAGATCCCGGGTCTTTTAATAAGGTTTGATGCATTTTGACTGATCGCAACTTCAGGATAATCAAGAGCTGAGAGTAAAGGATTAATTTCAGATGGTTGTAACTTAGTAACCAGGCACTGTTGTTTAATATCGTCTATAGCCTTCTTTTTTCTGTGGCATTCCTTTACCCTGCTTGCATTAATAAGACCGGATCTATATCCAATATCTGTCAGCCTTATATCAGCATTATCGTGGCGAAGCATGAGACGGTGTTCGGCAGAGGATGTGAACATCCTGTACGGTTCGTTTGTATCTTTCGTTATGAGATCATCAATGAGGACGCCTATGTATGCATCTGATCGCTTCAGGTGCAGAGGCGCTCTCTTTTGCAGTTTCAGTGATGCATTTATTCCAGCAATCAATCCTTGTGCAGCGGCCTCTTCGTAACCCGACGTGCCATTGATCTGGCCTGCAAAATAGAGGTTTTCTATAAGTTTTGTCTCAAGACTTCTGTTTACCTGATACGGGAAGAAATAGTCATACTCTATAGCATACCCCGGACGGATCATTTTTACCTCACCAAGGCCAGGAATAGAGCGTAGCCCTTCCAGTTGAATATCTTCAGGCAGCGAAGTTGAAAATCCATTGACGTACATTTCGTTGGTTTCGAAACCTTCAGGCTCGAGAAAAATATGGTGACTTGTTTTATCAGGAAAACGACAGATTTTATCTTCAATTGATGGGCAGTATCTTGGCCCTACTCCTTGCACTTTTCCTGTGAATAGCGGTGAACGGTCAAACCCTTTTTCAAGAATTTGATGAGTCAACAGAGTCGTTTTTGTTACAAAGCAGCTTATCTGCCGACGATGAGTGATTGGTTTTGATTGGAATGAGAATGCAATATCACCTTCATCCCCGTTCTGCTCATCTACCATGGAGTAGTCAACGCTACGCCTGTCAATACGTGGAGGAGTGCCTGTTTTCAGTCTTCCTGATTTGAACCCGAAATTGATCAGGTTTTCAGTGAGATTATATACTGGTGGGTCTGCAATTGTTCGACCACCGGCATAGTGATTCATGCCAATATGTATAAGTCCGTTCAAAAATGTTCCGCATGTCAGTATTGCGGACCCGCCTTTTATCACTTTTCCTGAAGAAAGCACTACCCCGGTAAAGAGGCATGAAGATGCCTCAATACCGGTTACTGTGTCTTGAATCAGATCGATATTTTTCTCAGCCTCAATGACTCGTCGCATGTAAAGAGAGTACATCGCAGGATCAGCTTGTGCCCGGGGAGAGCGCATTGCTGGGCCTTTGCTAAGGTTTAGCATCCTGAACTGTATTCCTGTTGCATCTATTGCTCTTCCCATTTCTCCCCCAAGAGCATCAATCTCTCTGGTGATCTGCCCTTTTGCAACACCTCCGATTGCCGGGTTGCAGGACATCCGTGCTATGGCTGTAAGGTTGGATGAGATGAGTAAACAGGATGCCCCGCTCCTTGCTGCTGAAAGTACAGCCTCGCAGCCAGCATGACCTGCGCCGACAACTATTATATCATACATAAGCGATGCATTGTTTCACGTGAAACATTATTTGATTGATAACGAATAATTATAAAAATGCCGATTCAATTACTTTTTTGTTATAACATTTGATATTGATAGCTTGAATTATCGATAATTGTCTTTTTTTAGTATTAGCGCAGGGTAAGATGGAGTATTTGTATGCTGCAACGGCACGAGAGTCATGATCATGAATAAAAAAGCATCAATTGATGTGAAACGTTCAAAAAAATTGCAATAAAGATATCGGTCACTTGCGGGCATTAATTTCAGGAGTGCGTTATCGCGGATTTAAATGCTCGTAAGTAAATTCAGAAATTCATTAAGTGGGTATGCCTATTTAGGTGCCCAGCGGAATAATATCGCCATTTTAATCATTGGTTCCCGTAAAAGCTCAAGGAAGGGCTAAAATTTAAGTGTTTGCGGCGACGCTTCAATTCAAAAGCCGTTACATGCCTCTGGGATGAAGTGGATGCGTAGCCAGTTGAACTCATTGTGTATTTCAGCCTGAGGAGCGCCGTTGTTAGAAAAAAGTCTCATTTTTGCATTTGCCATAAGCTTCCAACGTAACGTAATAGTCGGATATTTATTAAATTTCAGTCAGAAAGAGAGATTAACCGTTCTCATTTTCTGCAAGAGTGCCACAGAAATATGTTCAGCTCTCCTGCAGTTCGATGAAATGAGGCTATCTGAATTGATGAGAGTGGCTGTTTGAAAATCCTTGTTGCCGGGGGAGGGTAGTTTGGTCTGGATTAGGGGGGATTCTCTTCTCCAGCATCAGGTGGCTGAAACGATGAAGAGGGTATGCAGAACCCGAGCGAAGGGGTAACAAGGTTAAAACTTAAATTTGCGGCCATATTCACCCAGCAGTTTCATTGTTGAACAGGTTACATATGACCATTCTGCAAGATATTTGCAGAGGGATAATAAGAGGGCACCATAAATTATTTGTATCATTAAATGCGGGGAAAAAATGTTATGGCTGCAAAACTTCACGTTTGGCTGACATTCGGCACCCTTTTTTCTGTTGCACTGCTATCAGCAGTTGATGCTTCGGCGGCAGAAGGTAAATCTGTTTTTGGCCCATCCAGGAGGATGAATACTAAAAGGGCTGAATCAAATCCACGAGGCGAGGTGCTTTCATTATCCTGCTCATCTTGTCACGGTACAGATGGAAAGAGTGTTGGCGTTATTCCTTCGTTGTATGGCAGGTCACCAGAATACATTGAGATGGCATTGAAGGCATTCAAATCGGGAGAGCGCCCCTCAACAGTTATGGGTCGTCATGCCAGGGGCTATACTGATGATGAAATCCGGCTGATTGCCGACTATTTTGGGCGAGTTGCGTACAAAAGGAAATAAGGGAGGCAGATAAGTATGAGTAATAGTCTTTCACGTCGGGATTTTAACAAACTTCTTCTTTCTGCTGCTGCCGCATCTGCATTCGGGTTATTGGGAAGTACCCACACAGCATTTGCGACATCGAAGCGGGTGGTGGTAATCGGTGGAGGCTTTGGGGGAGCAGCCGCCGCAAAATACCTCAGAAAGCTTGACCCCTCGCTATCGGTAACCCTTGTAGAGCCAAAAAGGATCTTTTATACCGGCCCTTTCAGTAACAGTGTTCTTGGGGGCATGAACACAATGGAGGATATTGCACAGACCTACAGTAGGCTCAAACACAAATACCATGTCAATATTATTTCTGATTCAGCAGTAATAATTGACGCTGTAAAGAGTGCAGTAAAGCTGAAAAGTGGTCTGGTTCTGCATTATGATCGCCTTATTGTATCCCCTGGTATCGATTTCAGGTGGGATGCCATCGAGGGTTACAGTGAAAGCATTGCGGGCAGTAAAATACCACACGCCTGGCAAGCAGGAGCCCAGACAGTTCTTCTTCACGATCAGCTTCTCGGTATGAAGGATGGCGGACGTGTTCTTATCGCTCCTCCCGTTAATCCGTTCCGATGCCCTCCGGGACCTTATGAAAGAGCCAGTCTGATTGCCGGTTACCTGAAAGCAAGGAAACCGAAGTCGAAAATCATCATTCTTGATTCCAAAGAGAAGTTTGCCAAGCAGGCGCTATTCAAGAAGGGGTGGGAAAGGTTGTATCCCGGCATGATCGAATGGCGGTCAGGAGCGGGAGGCGGGAGGATCATGAAGGTAGATGCCTCTGCAATGGCTGTGACGACAGAGTCTGGCGTTGAAAAAGGTGATGTTATTAATATCATTCCTCAACAGAAAGCAGCGAGAATAGCAGTTGAATCTGGCCTTACGGATGCAACGGGATGGTGTCCGGTTCATCCTGTCTCGTTTGAATCGACAATTTATCCAGGTATCCATGTTATCGGTGATGCCGCAGTTGCCGGAGCTATGCCGAAATCAGGGTTTGCGGCAAGCAGTCAGGGGAAGGTGGCTGCTGCGGCTATTGTCAGGCTTTTTCAGGGTAAAGTTCCTGCCTCTCCATCTTTGGTCAACACCTGCTACAGTATGCTCAGTGCTGAATATGCCATTTCGGTGGCTGGCGTATACAGGCTCACTGTTGAGGGTATTGTGGAAGTCAGAGAGGCTGGCGGCTTGACCCCGATTGATGCCGATGACAATCAGCTTCGTGCTGAAGCTCTTTTTGCAAGAGGCTGGTATAAAAACATAACCCAGGACACCTGGGGCTAAGGATCAGCGGGGTAGCCAAAGAAAAAAGTCAGGCAGGATAGCG
>SESB01001832.1_pt1 | contig 13209 bp, 10 predicted proteins | sample 3171441 | NCBI WGS metagenome assembly SESB01 (sample SAMN06051867, study PRJNA518727) | freshwater metagenome | biome: subpolar coniferous forest; feature: holomictic lake; material: water; isolation source: holomictic Lake 227, 6 m depth | place: Canada: near Kenora, Ontario | collected...
CCGTGTTAAACGCGAATCCCGCCAACGAAGAGGCCAAAAAAGGCTTGCAAGACGCTCAATCCAAGTTGGGTCAGGGCGGCGGAAGTTTGCTTGACAGCGTCAGCGACGACATCACTTTGCGGCGTCAAAAGCTGCGCGTTGAATTTGAAAATGACATGTTTCGCGCGGGTGAAAAGCTGAATCGCGGCGATTATGCCGGCGCTCAAACCGACGCCAACATTGCCAAGCAATCATTGAATGTTGATCAGACCATCCTTGCTCCGGCTGATTTTGCAGCCATGAACGACCGCGCGACCGCGCTCATCGATCAGATTAATGAGTCGCGCCTTGTGGGTCAGCAACTTGAGCAAAACAAGCAACGCACCGACGCGCAAAAAACAATCTCGGATACGCAGCGCATGGCACAACAGAAGCGCATTCAAACAATCAGCGAAATGCTGATGCGCGTTCGTCAGTTGCAAATGGAACTGAAATACGACGAGGCTTTGCAAGTCATCGATCAAATTTTGTTCATGGATCCAAGCAATCCAGCTGCGCTTGCCCTGCGCGACGTGCTTGAAAGCACCAAGATGTATCGACAATGGGCTGATGCACAGCGTCAACGAAATTCCGGTTACGGTCAGATTCAGTTGCAGGACATGCAGGCCTCTATTCCTCCCAAGATTAATTTGGCAGGTGATGGTCCACGCAGCACAAACGCTCTGATGACCTACCCCTCCAAAGAAGATTGGGAAGCGCTTTCATTTAGCAACACGAATCCTGATTTTGCGCCAATGGGTACCCAGCGCACGCAGGCGGATTTGGATCTTGCCAAGCGCATGAAAAAGGTTGTGACATACGGCGCGACCACCGACACTGGTGATGCAGGCACGCCGATCAGCGCGGCGCTGAATTCATGTTTTGCGGCAGGCGGCGGCTCTGGCGGCATTCCGTTTCACGTGAATTGGAAGGCGTTGGCCGAGTTTGAAGTCACCAAGGAAACTCCGGTTCTATTTGAGGGCGGAAATGTAAGCCCGAAAGTCATGCTTGAACGAATTTTGGAACAAGTGGGTGAGAGCAATCATCCAGTTGCTGAAATCATGGATGGTCAAGTTGTGGTGACTTCCGTGACCGCGCTGCAAAATCTTCCGGAATCTAAAAAGCCGCGAGTGTATGACCTGACTGATTTAGTTTTTAAATACCCAGACACAGTCACCGTGCCACCACTTTCTGTGAGTGGTGGCGGAAGTAGTGGTAGCGGCGGTGGCAGCGGCGGCGGCGGCGGCGGCGGTGGCGGCGGTGGTGGTGGTGGCAGTAGTGGCAGTAGTGGCGGCGAAGGATTTCCTCTTACGCCTTTCATTACCGAGGATGGCAAGAGCGGTCGAGTCAGTTTTTTAAAGACCCTGATTCAAAATACTGTTGATCCAGAAGCGTGGAATAGCGGCGCAACTATGGAGCCATTCGACACCAAGTTGGTCATCACGGCTCGACTTGATACGCACCGACAAATTGCGGATTTGTTGAAGCAGCTTCGTGAGGACCTTGCGTTGCAAATCAATGTTGAAGTTCGCGTGCTCAAGATTGACACCGACTGGTTTGAGCAAATTGGTTTGGACTTTGACATGTACTTCAATACCAATAATGCGCAGTATCAAAATGCGCTTCAGGCCGATCCAAATTTCAATTTGCGCGACTTCTTCTTTCAACAGGGCGGCAAAGGCCAAGTTGGTACTTTGAAGAACCCCGTGGTTTTCTCGGGTATTGGCAACCCTGCGGATGGCAACGCCGTAGCCACCGGTCAAGCCATTGGTTTGCCTGGAACAAGTCCCGGCACAATTCAATATCAGACTGGAGCCGTAGGCGTTCCTGTTGGCGTGGTGAAGAATGGAAATACATACGCCAATGGCGGCGTGAGCAACGGTTTGTCGGCCATCAATGTTCAACAAGAAGGTTTGCCGCTTGTGAACACTCTTGGCGCGGCGGGTATCAACGGTGTGTTCGGCGCTGCGGCGCTTGCGAACCCAGCATTGACGGTTGGTATGACATTCCTAGACGATGTTCAAGTTGATTTGTTGGTTCGCGCCACGCAGGCCGATCAACGCAACGTGCTTGTGACATCGCCACGGTTGACCATGCAAAACGGGCAGATTTCGTTTATCTCCGTGACTGACAATCAGTCGTATGTGTCTGGATTCAACAACGCATCGGGCGGCGCAACATCCACACCTATTGTGAGCCAGATTTCATCCGGCTTCTCGCTTGGGTTGCAGGGCGTCATCAGCGCGGATCGTCGCTATGTGAGTTTGAATGTGAGTTTCCAACTTCAGGGACCAATTACTTTTGCCCAAGTTGAATATCAACAAGCCATCACAACGGCGTCGGGTTCGTTCACGGGTCAAGGATCCATCGCAAAGAATACTTTCCAAACACCCAACTATCAGAACACTTCTATTGGAACCACAATCACCGTTCCAGATAAAGGCACCGCGGTTCTTGGTGGACAACGCGTCACCACGGATTACGAAGTTGAAGTTGGCGTTCCCGTGATGAGCAAAATTCCAATCGTCAATCGATTCTTCACCAACCGCATTAACTCCAAGACGGAGAAGACGCTGTTGCTCATGATTCGTCCTGAAATTTTAATTCAGCAAGAAACCGAAGACGTTCTCTTTCCTGGCTTGCGAAATCAACTCAGCGGAGCGGGCGGCGACGCCGGGATGTAATTCGATACGCTTTGTGAATCAATGATTTTGTGAATTTAAATTTGTGGAGAAAATTATGAGCAACCCAACGAGTGTCATTCAAATTTCCGAGGACGCGGGCGTGAAAAAAATCACATTCACCCAGCGCAGCATTATTGATGAAACCGTCATCCACCAAATTGGCAAGGACATTGTCACGGTGATTGATAGCGCGACAAAACCAAAGGTTGTGATTTCATTTCAAGGCGTTGAGCATTTGTCTTCCGCGGCGCTTGGTGTTTTGATCACTTGCCACAATCGCATTCGTGTGAAAGAAGGCCAGTTGTATTTAAGCGACATTCCAAAGCCAATCTTTGAAATATTCAAGATCACGAAATTGAACAAGATGTTTCAGATCGTGGATACCAGCGATGTTGCAATGAAAAGTTTCAAGTAATTGTATTGTTGCTCGTGGATCAACACATTGAGAAGCGAACCCTACATTCAAGATCAAATCCTGACGGATTTAAAAACCGATCTTGAAATAGTGCAGAAGGGTGTCGCCCAAGCCTTGGTCAATTGCAACTACACGGAGTTCGCGCAGTTCGCGATTCGCCTTTGTCTTGAAGAGGCCATTGTGAACGCATTTCGCCACGGCAACCGCAGCGAGCCTGGCAAGGTGGTGAAGTTTGTGTGCAAGATTGACCACGAAAGCGCGGAGTTTAAGATTGAAGATGAGGGACATGGATTTGATCCAGAGGGAGTGCCCGATCCAACCGCCGAGGAGAATTTGGAAATTCCGTCTGGCCGCGGTTTAATGCTGATGCGTGCGTACATGAGCGAGGTCGCGCATTTGCCGCCTGGAAACATGCTGCACATGGTCTACAAAAATGGGCCAGATCCCGCGGATTGAATGCGTTTTTTCGCTTTGTGCATGCTGAAAACAAGCGAAGCGCAAACGCCTTCCTAATGAATTGTGTTGCTACGAGCCAATCTGGAAGTGAGCCAGGGCGATCCATTCTTGAACAGACAATGTTTCTGGTCTGCGCGTGCGGTCAAAGTCCGCTGGCAATGTGAATTGCCCCGACAGGCTGGAGCCAAGTTGCTTGCGTCGGTGTTGAAAGGCGCACTCCAATAGTGTGTGCAGATGGGTGGGAAGGATTGGCCGCGGTTGGTGCGGAGTGATTTCAATGATGGCGCTTGTGACTTCGGGTTCCGGCCAAAAACTTCCTGGACGGATTTCGGCCACCATGTGAATGGACGAATAAAATTGCGCCATGACGCTGAGCAAGCCCATTTCACTGGTGTCGGGCGCGGCGGTGAGTCGTTGCGCAACTTCTCGTTGAATGGTGACATGCATGCCCATGCAATGTGGAAAGTCATTCAGCAGAATGGCGATCAGCGGCGTGGCCGCTTGGTATGGCAAGTTGGCGATCAATCGAAATGGGCGTCCATTGATGGCGGCAATGATGTCAGGGTTCAGTGAATGCTTGCTGGCCAAGCAGTCGCCTTCGATCAGCGTGATGCGCTCTTGAAAACGCTCGCGGTTGAAAGCGGCCAAGTCGCGGTCCATTTCACAGGCGATCACGTGCGCATTGGCGGCGACCAATAGATCCGTGAGCGCGCCCGTGCCTGGACCAACTTCCAGAATGACTTCACCCGCGGAAATATTGGCGGCTTTCATAAGCAAGCGAAGCACGTTGTGGTCATGGAGAAAATTTTGTCCGAAGCGATGCTTGGGACGCAATCCGCGCGAGGCAAGAATGGCTTTGATTTCTGTGAGTGTTTGCACTGAGAATGTCAGTCAGAGTTGTGTGGAAGTTGCGTGAAATCGATTGATGAAATTGCTCAGCTGTGTGGTGTAAATAGGTTCGAGAAGTTGATGCGTGTGCTTGGCTCAATTCAGAAGCGACTTCATATCGCGTCAATACGGTTTCACATCACCAACGGTAGCGCACGGTGTAGGTGATCAACTTTTCGGAGTTCGCGGGCACGTCGAGCGTGTATTCAATGGTGGTCGAGTTTTTCTTTTCAAAGGGTTGGCTGGTGGTTGTAATGTCCCAATTGCTCCAGCGATACAGTGGTTCGCGAACCAATACGGTGATTGGCTTGTCCTTGCGGTTGCGAATTTCAATCTTGAAAGACTCCGACATTTCGCGGCGGCCGCGGTCGGATTTGAAATCGGTTTGAGTGCGGGCGCCCACAACATCAAAGGCGGATCCCAAGCGCACCAGAACTTTTTCATCCTTGGGTGTGTGACCGATCAAATCTTCGCCGATAAATTCAAGCGAGCCGTCAGCGTCGTCGCGCTTGGAAACACGCAATTTGCCCGCTGGAAGTGGCATTCCCAAGTTGGCGGCGGCTTCGTTTTTGAAGCGAACAAAGACATCCACTTTGGTTTTTCCCATGGCGCCAAATTCCGGCTGGTCAATCATGCCGCCGCCAAATCCGTTGATGTCCGAGCCTTCGTACACCAAAAGTTTTTCCACGGGAATGTTGCGTGCGGTTGGAAACAACGCGATCTGTTCGCTGGAATTTTCTGGAATGTTCGCGGGGCGTGGCAGCGTGTAAAGATGGAATTCAAAAAATGATTTTTCCTGAAAGCCTTCGGCTGCGCCATCCGCCATGGTTTTCATCATCATCATCGGCGCGCCACGTCCACGGTTGTTGTTGCTTTGAGCGCGCTGCACATCGCCCGCGATTAATTTTAATTGCGCGTTCTCGTAGCTGCGGCCCGACACGTTCAGCATGGAAACCCACGCGGTCATGTCGGCCTTGGTGTCGGTGGGGTCAAGGATTAGGTTGTAATCGGCGCGCCAAGTGATGCCTGAAGTTTGATAGCTGGTCCGCACTTGGTGCGCGCCAGACTTTGCGGCAACAACGTCCCACAATAAAGTTGGACGTGTGCGCAATCCGCCTGGCAGCGCGCCAAGGGTCAATGTTGTGTTTGATTGATTCACAATTTGCACGCCGCCATCGGCGCCTTGCACAACAAGTTGCCCGTTGCGCGCCGCAAGAAGCGTTCCATCCACTCGCATTGGCGCCGTTTGCATGTCCACCATTGCGGAAATTTTTTGATCAACATATTTTTCCAGCAGTTTTTGCGGGCTTACAAGATCAAATTCAAAACGTTGATTGGTGACCACGGTGGATGGATCGGTCAAGTCTTCAAAGGCCACGGTGGTTGGATCAATGAAGGCCGCCACGTCCGTGAATGCCAACGAGCCGGCGCCTTGCGGCATTTCCACGCCGCGAATCTCGCGGATCACGCCGAAGCCGGGCACTTGATACGCGGCGGTTGGATCGTTGCCCTGGCGCTGCTGCGCAATCCACGTTTGCGGATCAAAGCTCGCCGCATCGGCGCTTGAATACACGGTCAGGCTTACGGCATTGGCGGGGGCAGGTGCTGAAGGAGTGGTTGACGCCGGTGTTGCAATTGCAAGAAGAGCGTTGGTGTAAAGACATGCGGCGATGATGAATTGGATCATTTGAAAAGTGTACCCATGTGCACAATAGATTTTTCTTTGCGCAACATCAATTCAGTAACGCGTGCTTGACTTGCTAGAAAAGATTTGTCGACATAAATAGTTGCCGCGATATTTGATACAACATCAATTGTGCAGCAAACAGATCCGCTTCTCTTTGACTTGATCATTATCGCCGTGAGCATTGTGAGCGGATGTTTTGGAGCCATGCTTGGTCTTGGTGGCGGCGTGATTTTAATTCCGGTTTTGGTTTCGGTTCTGGGCGTTGATGTAAAGAGCGCCATTGCAGCGAGTTTGGTGGCGGTGGTCACTACCAGTGGCGCGGCGGCGCTTATTCGCGGCCGTGATTCCATGAGCAATTATCGAGTGGGCATAACGCTGGAGGTTGCCGCGGGCTTTGGCGCGATTGCGGGCGCAATGTTGGCCACCATTGCGCCAGCCGATGTGTTGACCATGTTGTTTGGAGTGAGTTTATTGGCGACCGCGGCATTGTCTTGGCGCGGAGTGACCGACGCCGCGAAAGTGTTGCCTCAATCATGGTGGGGACGCATGTTGCAACTGGATGGCATTGAGGAAACCAAAGATGGAATTCGCGTGTACCACGTGCAGCGAGTGCCCGCGGGTTTGGGCGTGATGACCATCGCAGGTTTGCTCAGCGGCATGTTGGGCATCGGTTCGGGCGCCTACAAAGTATTGGCCATGGACAGTTGCATGCGCATGCCGTTTCGCGTGAGCACAATCACCAGTAATTTTATGATTGGTATCACCGCGGCTTCTGGCGTGATGGTGTATTTGCGTGACGGAATGGTGGACCCAACAATCGCCGGCCCAGTGCTGATTGGAATTGTTCCAGGCGCCATGTTTGGCTCATGGCTAGTTCCAAAAATTCATGTGACCACATTGAAGAAAATTTTTCTTGTTGTGATTTTATTTGTCGGTCTTCAAATGATGCTCAAGGGCGGCAAGGCCTTATTGACATGACCAAAGAATTCCACAATTTGATGGATGAAGCCGAGTATTTGCAATCTCGTCAATTACAGCTGGTTTTACGCCGAATTCAGCGCTGGGGACTATGGGCGATTGTCATCACATCCATTGCTTTGATCTGTGCTGGTCTAGGGTTGGCGTGGTCGCGCGGCTTGTCGCACGAAAATATTCGCAGCGCGGTTTTGAACTGGCATTCATTGGCGGATTTCATTCGCGCCATACGCAGTGGTGATGCGGCGGCGTTGATGATGTTTGGAATTGCGTGCGGCATTGCAATGCCGTTTCTGCGCACATTGATTGTTGGAACCGGATTTATGCTGCAACGCAATTGGCTTCATGTGTGGATCACTCTTGTGGTGATCGGCATTATGTTGCTTGGGTTGTGGATCAAATAAAATAGATCGATTGCGCTTGCCGGCATTCAAGTGCCTGCATGCGCCGATTGTTCGCGATAGAAGATTGCGCTTTCGTCAGTGCGCAATGGCGTCTGCGCGGTGCTCACGTAGAACCGTCACTTTGATCTCGCCAGGAAAAGTCATCTCGGCTTCGACCTGCTTGGCAATTTCCTGAGCGATGATGAAGCAGCGAGCGTCGTCGGATTTTTTTGCATCCACAATCACGCGCACTTCTCGCCCAGCTTGAATGGCGTAGGCCTCTGACACGCCATGTTGTAATTTTGCAATGTGCTCAAGTTGCTCAAGGCGCTTGACGTAGTGCTCCATGCTTTCACGCCGCGCGCCTGGACGCGCGCCACTGAGCGCGTCCGCCGTGGTCACGATGGGTGTGTACGGAGTGGTGGTTGGAATATCGTTGTGATGACCGCCGATTGCGTTGAGAACGGCCTCGCTTTTTTCGTTGTGACGCTTGGCGAAATCCATGCCAATTGCGGGGTGTCCGCCCTCAATTTCGTGATCCATGGCTTTGCCAATGTCATGCAAGAAACCAGCGCGCCGCGCCACGGTTCCATCAAGACCAAGTTGATCCGCAATCAGTTGGCTCAGGAACGCAACCTCAATGGAGTGGCGCAAAACATTTTGACCATAGCTGGTTCGATAGTGAAGTCGACCCATCATTTCAATGATCTTCACATGCAGTCCGGGCACGCCCGCTTCCACGGCGGCTTCATTGCCCGCTTTCATCATGCGCTCATGAATGTCGTGGCGAGATTGTTCGACCACTTCCTCAATGCGCGCCGGATGCACGCGGCCATCGGCAACAAGTCGCTGCAACGCCTCAACCGCAACGGCTTGGCGCACGCGGTCAAAGCAACTAATGGCGATCACGCCAGGCGTATCGTCAATGAGAACATCCACGCCGGTGGCGCGTTCAAATGTTCGAATGTTGCGACCCTCGCGGCCAATGATGCGACCCTTGAGATCATCGGAAGGAATTTTCACCGAGCGCACAGTGGCGTCCGTGGCAGACTCGCCGCCGTAGCGTTGCATGGCCATGAGCGTGATCTCGCGCGCATTCTCGCGCGCCTTCAACTCCGCCTCTTCGATTATTTTGTGCTGCAGCAGGGCGGCATCGCGTTGGCTGAAGTCGCGCACTTCCTGCATGAATTGCTCGCGCGCCTGTTCTTGCGTCAGGCCGCTTACTTCGGCCAGGCGCTGGCGGGTTTGTTCCAACGTGCGTTGATTTTCTTCCAACACCAACTTTTGTTTTGCCTCTGTTTCCTGCAGGGATTGCGCGCGTTTTTCAAGGGTGCCCTCGCGGTGCTCAAGTTGTTCCGAGCGCTTCTCCACGGAAATTTCGCGGCGGCTTACGCGCTCTTGCGCGTCCTTGGTCTCGGCCAGTGATTGCGCGATTTGCTTGTCGGCGGCGGCGCGGCGATCGGCGACACGCCGCTCGGCTTCAAGTTCAAGGGCGCCCGCTTTGGCTGTGCCTTCAATGCGGGCTTTCTCAATCAGTTGATCGCCTTCACGACTCATGCGTTGCAACTTGCGCGCGGCAAGCGCCCACATGGCAACAACCGCAACGCCCGAAATCACAACAATGACGATTGAGATGAGCGAGGTGGGATTGAAAGCAGAATCAGTGGCGGGAATCGCCGCAAGTTGCGGCGAGAAAATCATCGGTGAAGGCATGGCGCCTCCTTTATTTAAAAATCAGACTGGCGATGCGCAATGCTCGCCGCTCCGAAATGCTTGCGACCGATGAGTGACTGTATCGCAGTGAAGTGATTCGAATCGGTCGAAGCCATCCGGCGCTTGGTCCGTGGAAGTTGGAATCCAATCGTGTTGGTCCGATTGGTTTAAGAAATTTGATTATGGTTTGAATTGCGTTCAGGGTCAACAGGTTCACCACCCCCGAACCCTTTAGACTGCGGGGGTGCCGCGTCTTCTCAACTGGTTCCTGGCCCTTGGTCCCAACAACGCAATCGCCCTGCGGATTGTCAAAGGCGGCAGCACTCGGACGCGCCATTTGCTGATTCGCTCGGTGTATTTGGGTGGTTTGATGGTGCTTGTTTTTTTCTCACTGCTTGGTCCCGGCGGCAATCTGAAAGATTTAGCGCAACGCGGCGCCAGCGCATTCACCCTGATGAGTTTTGGACAAGTGGCGGCGATTTGTTTATTGACGCCCATTTTTATGGCGGGCGCGATCGCGCAAGAAAGCAATCCAAAGACTTGGGAAATATTGTTGACCACGCCGCTTTCTAGTTTGCAAATTATTCTGGGCAATTTGTGTGGGCGATTATTTTTTGTGGTCGCGTTGCTGCTGGCCGCCTTTCCACTTTTTATCATGACGCAAATTTTTGGTGGGGTGCGTGGAAGCAGCGTTATGGCAAGTTTGCAAATTTCGTTTGTGGTTGCATTGGTCATGGGCGCCATTGCGATCGCGCTGAGCGTGTTCCGCAACGCCGGCAAGCGCAGTATTTTTATTTTCTATGTCGTGGTGGTGATCTATCTTGCCGCGACAACCGCGCTTGATCGTGTCGCGCGCGATCCCATCACCGTTGGCTCGACCGCGTCATGGACCACGGCGTGGACGCCGCTGAATCCGTTTCTCACTTTGGAAAGCGTGTTGTTGACCAATCACTATCGACCACGCGAGTTTGCGCAAAATGAAGTGGGCATGTTTCGGCAAGTGTGGTTTGGTGATCCACTGTGGGCGCAGACCTATCTTTCGTTGGCTGTGTCGCTGGCGTTGATCGTGTACGCCACATTGCGTGTGCGCTTCATTGGCAGTCGAACCGAAGTTGGCAGCTCATGGATTTCTCGATTGTCCCGCCGCATGAATTCACAAAATCAGCGTGTTCCACGGCATGTTTGGCGAAATCCAATCGCGTGGCGGGAGGTCCATCTTCGGTTGTCCACGCCGGTGGCGCGCTTCATGCGTTGGGGATTTCTGATGTGTGGTTGCGTTGTGGTCGCGGTACTTCTGGGCATGCATCGCGGTGGCGTCTTGAACACGTCGGTGCTTCGAATTATTTTGGCCTCCGTGGTGATGAGTGAAGTACTGCTGGCCGTGCTTCTAGCGGTGGGCGTCAGCGCGACCGCGGTCAGCCGCGAACGCGAGGATGGCTCGCTTGATTTATTGCTGACAACGCCAATTCAACCTGGAGAATATTTGTCCGGCAAACTGCGCGGCTTAATCACCGTGCTGTGGCCCATGATCGCCGTGCCATCGATCACATTGATACTGAGCGCGTTGTATGTGTTGTGCAATGGCATGGGTGCGGGCGGCGTGACCACGCCCGAACTTGTTGGCACCAGCAAAATGGATGTTCCATTTGTGTTGCCAATCGCAGCGGTCGTGTTTCCATTTGTGTTGACCGCGTTTCTTGCGTTCGTGGTCATGACTGGATTAAGTTGGAGCATTAAATCCAAAGGCGTGATTGGCAGCACTGTTGGCGCGATTGGAATTATTGTGGCCATCATGACAACGATTGGTTTGTGTGGCGCGGCCAGCGGAGGCAGCATTCCACTCTTTGGACCAGCAATCAGTTGCTTAAGTCCGCTGAATTTAGTGTTGGCCACGGTGACGCCAGCGGACACCATTCCCGCAAGCATGGAGCTTCAATCGGGACTGACCGCATCGTTTGTGTTGGGAGCAACGCTGAGCGTGGCGCTGTATGTGGGAGTCACATTTGGCATGCACGCCGCACTGAAACGCTCTTTTATGATGACGGTGCGTCGGCTATCGGGGCTGAAGTAGCAGGCTCGTCAATCATGGTTTGAATCTCGGCCATGATGGTGCGCTCGGACGCTTCATCACGACCCACAGGAGTCCACGTTGTTTGCGCGCGCGTCGAACCATCTGTGACACCGGGTGTTGGTGTTTGCGTTTGACTAGTCAGCGTGGAACTCCACGTGTTGATGCGCATGCCATCCGTGAAATTGCGCTCCACAAATACACGCGCGCGGATTTCAATTGGACCCTTGTAGCTCTCCAAATCGAAACGCTTCAAGTCGTCGGTGGATCCGGGCGCGGCGGGACCAGTCATGGTGGCGATCGCCTCGATGGATTCAGGTTGCCAATCTTTTGGCGTAAAGACAAAGCGCACGCGACGTCGTTGGAACTGCGCGGTGTTCTCCGCTTTTTGCATCGCACCGGTGGAATCAAATCTCCATGGTTCAATCCAACTTCCAATTGTCTTGGGTTCAGATTCAATAATGCCCGTGGTGCGATCGGCGGCTTGCGGCGGCATTCCAGCGCTGCGACTCGCCTCAATGCAGGCCTCGAAAGCCTTGGAATAGTCGGCGGAATCAATCTCAATCACCGCGGGACCATTCATGGTGTTGCAACCGGTCAACAGGATCACGCAACTTGCCAACGCCGCAATTGTGGGCGCGCCGCAATGGCCAAGAATTGTGCGAATGGGTGACCGATCCATAAGTGCGCTCAGTGTAGTGTTCCTTTGACTAGCATCACGCCTGATCATGTTGTCCTTGTTCCTGCGCAGACTCGCTCTTATTCCTCCGCTGCTTTTGGCGATGTACACCATCACCTTTGCGTTGGCGTGGTTGATACCGGGCAACCCGCTTGAAAATCCAGAGGGTCGCCGTCCGCCTCCGGAAGTTGTTGAGGCCATGAAGAAGCAATATCGCTTGGACGACCCTGTGTCTTTTTATTTTGAATACTTGGGCAAGGCCAGTGGCGTCAGTTGGATGTTGGGAAAATCGCCGCAACCATTTGATCTTGGTCCAAGTTTGCGCCAGCCCGATTGGACCGTGAATGAAATTTTGCGCGACGCGCTTCCGGTGAGCGTGACGCTTGGATGCGCCGCCATGTTGTTGGCACTTGCGATTGGAATGACCGCCGGTGTTCTCAGTGGATTGCGGCCGCGTGGAATCGTTGATGCGGCAGGACAAATCTTTGCGATGATTGGCGTGAGCGTTCCCAGTTTTGTGATTGGCGCATTTTTACTTCTCATTTTTGCCGCGAAGTTGGGATGGTTTCCCGTGGGCGGATGGGGAAAAGTTTCCAACATTGTCTTGCCTGCCATCGCGCTTTCGTTGCCATTTTCCGCGGCGGTTGCGCGTCTTGTGCGCGTGGGCATGATCGAGCAAATGAACACGGAATACGCGCGCACCGCGCGGGCTAAGGGGTTGTCGCGGCCGCAAGTGGCCGTACGTCACGCATTGAAAAACGCATTTCTTCCAGTGCTCAGTTGGCTTGGGCCCGCCACCGCGGTGGCGCTAACAGGTTCATTTGTGGTGGAAAAAGTTTTCGCGGTGCCCGGCCTTGGCCGTCACTTTGTCGACGCGGTCTTGGGCAAGGACATCACGTTGGTCATGGGCATAACGCTGGCGTATGGACTTCTGGTGGCGCTGTTGAATTTAGCGGTGGACATGTTGTATGGATGGATTGATCCGCGCATTCAACAAGCATGATGCGAATTACTTTTTCATAGACATGCGACCAAGATATTGCTCAAGCCGCGGGTGGTGGCTGAGTCCATTCAAGCGCGCGGGGTCAAACATGTACACCGTGACGTAGTGACAAATTGGAATCATGGGCAGATCGCGCTCGGTGATGATGCGTTCGGCGTCCTGCAAAATTTGAAATCGGCGCGCGGGATCAATTTCGGTGGAGGCGTTGTCCAGCAGCGCGTCGAACTCGGCGCTTGAATA
>SESB01001834.1_pt1 | contig 13207 bp, 9 predicted proteins | sample 3171441 | NCBI WGS metagenome assembly SESB01 (sample SAMN06051867, study PRJNA518727) | freshwater metagenome | biome: subpolar coniferous forest; feature: holomictic lake; material: water; isolation source: holomictic Lake 227, 6 m depth | place: Canada: near Kenora, Ontario | collected 2014-07-08...
GGTCCTCCCAACGGCGGTCCATCGAAGGGACCAAAGCCAACGGTGCCAATGGGTCCACCAAGCAAAATGACGCTTATTGTCGAGCCACCAATCACATTTGATGCGGCGTGGTTCACTCCAGAAAAACAACTCTCCATCAATGGAAAATAAACGACCACTTCTATGGTTCATGTTCACGGCGGCGTTTCTGTCGCTCATTATGAAAGCATCGGCGCACTCGCCCACAAAAATAGAAATGCTCACGGTGCCCGCGGGCTCTTACATGATGAGCCCATTGGATTTTGGAACGCAACAATTCGAGGCCGACGGAACAACCGTGCGCCCAAGCGTGAACGTTGTATTTGAAAAACCATTTCTGCTTGCTCGCACCGAAGTCACGCAAGCGCAATTTGCGCAAGTGCTTGGACGTAATCCTTCGCTGCATGTCAAAGGCAACGACACCGGGCGCTTGCCTGTGGAAAATGTTTGCTTCTATGACGCAATTGAATATTGCAATGCGCTTTCGAAAATTGAAAACCTCCCGCCACGCTACACGTTGGAGCGCGTCACCCGCGGCGCCGACGGCACAATTTCGTTCGCCATAGTGAAAGATGTTGGCGGCGCCGGCTACCGATTACCAACGGAAGCGCAGTGGGAGTACGCGGCGCGCGCGGGTTCAACTGCGGGTTGGAGCCATGGCGACGACGAATCGCTTGTCGGAAAATACGCGTGGTGGAAAGCGGAGGCTGGCGGCGAGAGCAAACCCGTTGCCACCAAACTTCCAAACGCATGGGGCTTTCACGACATGGCCGGCAATGTGTGGGAGTGGTGTTGGAATCCAGAATCAAAAGTTGGTGGCACCCAACCCATGCGCGGCGGAAGTTGGTTTAACTGCGCCACATGTTGCCGCAACACTGGTCGATGCGTCAGCGAGCCGACTTCACGCGAAGGCGCGGTTGGATTTCGCGTGGCGCGCGATGCGGACATAAATACATCGCAGATGAAATAGATCACCACGCTTTTGCTGGCGCAATGAAGACGCGGTAAACATTTTCAGCGCAACGCATTGCGCGTTGGGAAGGTGCTCGTTTTTTATTTCTCTCCGCTGTAAACATTTCCAGCGCAATTTTTCCTCATTCATTTCAATTTCTTCAAGAAAAATTACTCGTCGCAACACAATCGCCGCACCTACGCGCATACAAACCACGCCACATGGACGCGGCGGATTTACCCTATAGTGTGGGGCTGTCATGCTTCCTAAACTAGCCATCATTGGTCGCCCAAACGTGGGCAAAAGCAGCCTTTTCAATAGGCTTGCGGGTCGCCGAATTTCCATCGTGGATCCCACGCCTGGCGTTACGCGCGACCGCATCTCCGCCGAAATTTCGCTGAAGCCAACCAAGGGTCCATCGCGCGCGCTGCATGTCATTGACACGGGCGGTTGGGGAATTTACACCACTGAAAAAAATCGCAAGGACGACGCGGGCGTTGATCTCACTCCGCTGAAGCCAAGCATTGAATCGCAAATCATGGCGGCCGCCAAAGAGGCCGACATTATTTTGTTTGTCACCGACGCGAAGGACGGCGTGATGGCCCTTGATCGAACCGTGGCCACGCTGTTGCGTCGGCGCGGTCTCACTTCAAAGGTGATCGCGGTGGCCAACAAAGTGGACGACAGAAGTTGGGAGTCCGCCGCGCAAGAAGTTGCTCGACTTGGTTTTGGCGCGCCAACATGCGTCAGCGCAAGCAGCGGTCTTGGTCTTGTGTATTTGCGCAATCTCATTGTCAGCAAGTTGCCCGATATGGAAGACGATGCGCCCGATGAGAAGCCGCCCATTCCAGAAATTCGTATCGCCATTGTTGGTCGGCGCAACGCCGGCAAAAGCAGCATTGTGAATTGGCTTGCGGGCGAGCCGCGCGTGATTGTCAGCGAAATCGCCGGCACCACCCGCGACAGCGTTGATGTTCGTATTGAAAAAGAAGGACGCGTCATCACGCTCATTGACACAGCTGGTGTGCGCAAAAAGAAAAGCTGGGACGGCGACATTGAATTTTACGCCAACACCCGCACCGCGGACGCCATCGCGCGCTGCGATGTTGCGTGGTTGCTTCTTGACGCCACGGAAAAAAGCACGCAGATTGAAAAGACGCTTGCCATGCAACTAGCGGAGTCATTCAAGCCAACGCTCATCACCGTGAACAAATTGGATTTGGTTCAGAAAACGCTCAAGCCAGCGGACTATCAGTCCTATCTCACGCAAGAGTTTCCGCAACTTTCCTACGCGCCCATTTCATTTGTCAGCGCGAAAACTGGCAAGGGTTTGCGCGACACGCTTGCGCTTAGTTTTTCCATGCAAGAGCAGGCGGCGCATCGCGAGGGAACCGGCAAGCTCAATGCCGCCATTAAGAAAATCCTTGCCGAACGTGGCCCAAGTTCAAGTCTTGGAACCATCGCCAAAGTGCTGTATGTCAGCCAGATTTCAATCAATCCACCAACCATTGCCATGGTGGTGAACAAGCCCGCGTTGTTCAAGGGTCAATACGAGCGCTATCTACTCAATCGCCTGCGCGAGATGTTGCCTTTTAGCGAAGTTCCAATTCGCCTGCAGTTCAGCGAACGCAAGCGCACGTTGCGGCCTGCTCGTAAATAAATTCTCAGCTCTATCACGCATAGTCGCGCAGCGAACATGAAGACGTGCGGAAATGTTGCCGTGCGTTAGTAAGAAATTCAACGCGCCTGACTTTTGTTGAACTCGCTATAAGCCCGCTCTTGGTTAGCATGGGCAGCGCGATGTCCATTATTCCGCTTCCAATGTTTGAGCAAGACTCAGATCCCGCGCGCCGCGACGCCATGACCGACGCGGAAATTTACGCCAACCTGAAACCGCCCACCAGCATTGTTGTGAAGTTTGGCGCCATGCGCCAAGTTGGAGAGTTTCCATATAAGGGCGACGCCAAACCTGGTTGCGGTTCACGCCTTGTGGTGCAGACCATGCGTGGCGTTGAGATTGGCGAAATGCTCACCACCACGTGCGCCAATGGAAGTTGCTCCAAAAGCATCAGCCGCTCTGAAATGTTGAAGTTCATCGAGAACTCTGGCGGCCGCGATTATCCATTCACGCAAGAAGGCGAAGTGTTGCGCATCGCCACCACGGATGACATGACGCGCTGGAACGCCTTTCAATCCGCCGCAAAAGATCGCCGCGACCACGCGCGTGAAATTGTGAACAAGTACAAACTGAATGTGAAAGTGGTGGAGGTTGAAGTTATTTTGGGCGGCGAAACCGTGACCATGTTGTGGATGGGCCCCGAAGGAAATCCCAACGAGCCGCCGCCGCCGCGCCCCGATATTTCTGGCGTGATGCGTGAGCTAGAGCAGCATTACGGCGCGCGCGTTTTTGATCGACAAGTTGGCGCGCGCGATGAGGCGCGCTTGACGGCCGACTACGAAAAGTGTGGTCAACATTGTTGCTGCAAAAATTTCTTGAAGGTGCTCAAGCCAGTCAGCATGAAGAGCGCCAAGATTCAGAAGGCCACAATGGACCCGCTTAAAATTAGCGGCCGTTGCGGGCGCCTGATGTGTTGCCTGCGCTATGAGGACAAAACGTACGAGGAACTTTCCAAGCGCCTGCCAAAAAAGAATTCGCGCGTGATGACCACCGACGGCCCTGGCACCGTGATCGACGGAAAAATTCTGGTGCAACTTGTGCTTGTTCGCCTTGACTCTGACAACAAGGAAGTTGCGTTTCCATTTGAGGAACTTTTGCCAGGCATGCCGCCACCAGCGCCTCCATCCGCGCCGCCGCCAAACAGGCGCAATTGATTTTGTGATTGTCGCGTGTAGTTGAGCAACAGTCGATACATTGCTTCATTCATGAGCGATTCTTCAAGCGAAACTCCGCCGCACAATAAATGGCGCCCAGCCGGCGTAGACACCTTGCAAGGCTTGATTGTGGCCTTCACCATTGCCATGGCGTTTCGCGGATTTGTGCTTGAAGGTTTTGTAATTCCAACTGGCTCCATGGCGCCCACGTTGTTGGGCCAACACATTCGCGTTCATAGCGACGCCAGTGGTTACGCCTACACCGCCGATGGTGGCTCCGTATTTGACAATGGCGCTCCGCCAACCGCGCGCGCGCCGCTTGTTGATCCAATGGTCACGCGGCAGTTTGCCATGGGTGAAACGGAACTCGGCCGCTTGCGCACGCAAGTTGTGGGTGGCGATCGCGTGTTGGTTCTGAAATATGTTCCCTGGGTTTTTCAACCGCAGCGCTGGGATGTGATTGTGTTTAAAAATCCGCCCGACCCAATTGGCGATTCACAAAATTACATCAAGCGCATGGTTGGCATGCCGTCGCAGTCGCTTCTTCTTGTTGATGGAGATGTGTTCACGGGCGCGCAAGACGCCGCGCCTGACGCGTTGCGCATAGAGCGCAAGCCGGAAATGATTCAGCGCGCGGTGTGGCAACCCGTGTGGGGAAGTGATTGGGCGCCCGTTGATCTTAAAAAACTAGAGACCACATGGAAACGCGCTTGGCCAGGCGCCGCGTTTGTTCCAGCTGGCGAAAATAAATCCGCGTGGGTGGCGGGGGACACGCGCCAGTGGAAGTGGCCAACCGCAAACGCCACTCAACTTGCATGGAGCGCGCAAAATTTTCCGGTGACGGATTGGAACGCCTACAACGTGTGGCGCCGCTCATCCGAGTTTCCTATGAGCGACATTCGCGCTTCGGCCGCGCTTGAATTTGATCAGCCCGAAAAAGCCGCCGCATCATTTGTGTTGAACACGCGCGGCTTGCAAATCACCGCCAGCATTGACAACGCGACCAAGTCCATTGATGTCACCGTGCAAACCGCCGGCGCCACCAACGAACCCGCGCGCGTTCTTGCGCAAGGACATGCCACGCTTGCTAGCGAGCAAAAGTTTCTTGACATTGAGTTCTGGCATGTCGACCAAGCCGTGTGGCTCTTTGTGAATGGCGCAAAAGAGCTTTGTATTCCTTATGAATTTGCCGCAACCGGCACCACCCCCGTCATGCGCTTGGTCGCATCGGGTATGGACCCCGCGCGCTACCGCAACGATCCCGTCACCACCAAGCCCGCTGGAATTCAATCCATGTCTTGGAATTTTTCCGGCTCGCCCGTCACGGTGCGCCACATGAAACTAGACCGCGACTTGTATTACCAACCCGGCATTCTGCTTCCTGGAAATCAGGTTGCGTCAAACGGTCCGATTATTCTTGGCAAGGCATTCGCCACCGACATTGACGATCCCGCGCGCCTTGGTCCAAATGATTACCTGATGTGTGGCGACAACAGTCCCGCCAGTCGTGACGGCCGCTTCTGGGGAAGGCCGCATCCAATTTTGCAGCGCGTGATTGGATTTGAAAAACCATTCGTGGTGCCGCGGGAATTAATTGTGGGCAAGGCGTGGTGCGTATATTTCCCCGCCACCTATCCGCTTGGAAGTGGCCTTGAAATGCAAGACCCTGGCGCGCGTAGTCCCAACGTGGTTCCAAACTTTGGATCGCTGCGCTTCATTCGCTAAACCGCAGCACGCCACAACACGGACGCGTGCAGCCCCAATGTGGTTCCAAATTTTGCATCGCTTCGTTCGTTCAGCCGCGGCGATCCACAATGCGTCGGCGACTTTCATTTCAAGCTCCATGATTGAAACCAATAAAAAACCAGGCGCTCTTCACGCCTGGTTTTCAAGATCAATTGTCACAGTTGGTTTACTGGCAAGCGCCCTCGTTCAGCAGCACCAAACTTAAATCGCTGCTGTCGACCACATTGTCCATGTCGATGTCGGCGGCGCAATTTGTGCATGGGCCAAAATCAAGAAGCGTCAAGCTCATGTCGGAACTGTCAACAACATTGTCGCCGTCCAAATCAGCGGAACGCATTGGCGTGTAGTCAAATGAAATTGCGTCGGAGGCAATTCCGTTGGCGGTGACCACCATGGAATAGGTGCCCGCAGGAACGCTGGCTGGAATTGTGAAGTTGGTGGTGGTCACCATGCTTCCAGTGCTCACTCCGCAACTATTCCAGTTGAAGGTGCGCGCGTAATACACGTTCGTTCCCGAACTCAATCGAATGATTGGATAGTTGGTGTTCATCTGCCAATCGTCTCCATAGGAGGAGCCTTGGGAAATTCCATTGAATTGCGTGCCAGTAAGCGTGTACTTGCCACAACCATTTTGCGAGTAGTAGGAAATCACTGGTTTGCCCGCCGCAGTTGGCGCGCCGCTTGGTTGATACAAGTAGTACTGGCCTGATCCTTGATTGCCATACAAAATATTTCCATCGGGCAAATTAATGAATGACAACACATAGGTTGAGTTGGCAAGACTTGCGCCACCACCCGGCGCGTTCACGGCCGTGAATGTGTTTGTGACATAGTCGTACTCATAAAAATAACTTGGCGATGGAAAGTGATTCGCCGAAGTTGGAATAGCAGACGCCACACACAGAACTTTTCCATCTGGCATCATGGCAACGGGCGCATCTGGCGCGCCGCGCGAATTTGGAAACGAAGCGCCCGCGAGCCATGTTCCTTTGCTTTCAGTTCCAGTTGGCGTATACAGCGCGGTCTTGCCTGTTGAACCCACAAAGAACGCTTTTCCGTTTGGAAGCAACACGGCTCCGCCGGTTTCATATCCGTACGCGTCAAATAAAGAAACTGGAACCACGCCGTCCACATACCACGAATTACGCAATGGAATGTAGCGCTCGCTTGCGGTGGCAAGGCGGTCAACAAACAAAATACTATTGTCAGGCAAGGTGAGCCACGCGGATTCATTGTGAATTCCCTTGCAAGCGGGGCCGGCGACAAACGTATTCGTGGTCGGGTTGTAAATCGATGTTCCTTTCAGCGTGCCCGTGACAAGCGCTTGCATCACTCGACCATCTGGCATTAATTCTGAATTCGCGTCGCTCACTGTTCCAAGCGGCGAAGGAGTTGCCGTCCATGTGTTGGTGAGCGGGTTGTAGACCTCGCCCGCTGAACCGCCTGTTCCGTATTCACCGCCAGCCACATACAAGCGGCCGTCCATAAGAAGTTGCGAAGAAAAATAAAGTCGCGTGTTGATCATTGGCGCAATGGAAGACCACGTTCCGTTGGCGTAACTGCCGTGAATGTCCGGCGTCAGTTTGTTCCAAATATTTCCAATGCCGTCCGTGCCTCCGCTATAACTTTTGCAGAGCACGCTTCCATCAGACAGCAAAATCATTCCACCGCCGCATTGGCCAGGCGCAGTTGCCGCAACTGGAATCCAAGTTCCAACAGCGTTGCTTTGAGCGGTCATACCAGCGACTGTGAGCATGCAAGCGGTGACGAAATGTTGAATAGGTAATTTCATATTTGAACTTTAGTGTTTTTTTGAGTGGAGTAAAAGCAAAAACCGCTTCAAGAATTTGAAGTGGTTCAATGACTGCGTTCAACATGGCGCAATTTCCGTGAAGTGCAACGAAAATAGAAAATTTAATAGGTTTTTACTGCCATTGGTGTGCGGGTTATAAGTCCTTCAGGATGGTCGAATGCAGGCCCTGACCACTTTCGCATTTGCAAATTGGAGGAACCAGAGCCAACACAAGTTGTTCCAACGCAAAATCAAGCGCGCATTACTCTGCACCAGTGAGCGAATTCGCACATCAAACATATGTGGTCGCGCGCAAAGTTGTGATCGCGCTCGTTGGCGGAACCGTCACACTGATCGGCATCGCCATGATTGTGTTGCCTGGTCCTGCCTTTATTGTGCTGCCCGCGGGTCTTGCCATTCTTGCGATTGAATTTGCATGGGCGCGACGCTGGCTGAAGAAGGTGAAACAAATGGCGCAAGAGGCGGTGGACAAAATGCATCACAATTCGCCGCAACATCCATCAAATCATGCGTCTCCACATTCCGCCATTTCAACGGCGATCGAATCCGCCCCTAAGAAATAAGCGAACTCGTGTGTTCACATGACTAAAAAAATAAAATCTAAAGTTGCAGCAACGGCGGTCAATTTGCAAACCAGCAGCGGATTTTGGCTGGCCAAGTCGGAATCAGACGTGTACGGCATTTCGGATTTAAAGCGTGACAAGCGCACGCTGTGGGAAGGCGTTCGCAATTATCAAGCGCGCAACTTTATGCGCGCCATGAAAAAGGGTGATCGCGTGTTGTTCTATCACTCCAACGCGGATCCTTCGGGCGTGGCTGGCGTGGCAACCGTGAGCGCGCTTGCTCAACCAGACCCATTGCAATTTGACAAGCGCAGCGAATTTTTTGATGCCGCCGCAACCAAAGAGCAACCGCGGTGGTCCGCTGTGGAACTTGCGTTTGAAAAGGAATTTGCGCGCGTGATCTCGCTGGAAGAATTGCGCGCAGTCAAGGCGCTTTCAACCCTGTTGATCCTTCAACGCGGCAACCGACTGTCAGTCACCCCCGTTCAACCAGCGGAGTTTCATGCCATCTGCGCCCTGGCATAGCTGATCAACTCTCAAATTCAGTCTAAAAGTGACCAAATCACTCATGGTCAGGGTGAAATTTCACGCATTTTCAAATTTTGTGTGTCAAAAACTTAACTTTGAGTTGCTTTCACTTTATTTTCGGACACATTGATGTGTTCAATCAATTTGAATCTATCTCTATTTATGGATCTGCCCACAATTTTTCAAACAAGTCAAACGGAGCCAAGCATGTCTCACACCCGCAGCGCGTTCTTCACTCTTTCAAATAAACTTTGCGGCTTAGTGTTCGCAGCTAGCGTTGCAATGATTGGCAATGGCGCGCTTGCCCAAGTTTTTGAAGACACCATTCCTACTAAGCCAACCGCGGCTGCGTTTGAAATGCCAACCATTAAAGAAGTTGAGAAGGTCGATGTTGCCAAGTTGAACATGGCCGACATTGCCAACGAAGATCTTATTCGCGCCGCGCGCGTTGAAGCGCCTCGCTACGCCATTCCAAATGTTGTGAATATTTCTCCAACCACCAGCGGTACCTGGGAAAATGTTGTCGATCAAGCAGGCGCGCTTCGCAGTGTGTGGCGCTTGCGTGTTGGTTGCGACAACGCCGTGTCCATGAATCTTGGTTTCACCAACTATCACTTGCCACGAGGCGCCGCTCTTTACATCTACACGCCGGACATGGCGCATGTCATTCGTCCATTTACCGCAGCCGACAACGCCGATCACGGACAATTGTGGACGCCGCCGCTTCCAGGAAATGAAATTGTGATTGAGCTCACAGTTGAACGCGACCTTGAGCGCGAAGTGCAACTCACGCTTGGCTCCATTAACGCCGGTTATCTCAACTTTTCAGAAATTGCGAACGCGCTCGACAAGTCCGGCTCTTGCAACGTTGACGTGATTTGCAGCCAAGGCGACGCATGGCGCGATGAAATTTCCACGGTTGCCGCAATTTCAACTGGCGGTTCGCTGTTTTGCACCGGATTCATGGTGAACAATGTTCGCCAAGATCTCACGCCGTATTTCATGACAGCGTTTCACTGCACCGTCACCGCAAGCAACGCCGCGTCGCTGGTCGCATTTTGGAATTATGAAAACACAACATGCCGCGCGATTGGTAGTTCAGCAAGCAGTGGCACCGGCGATGGCGTGCTGACCAAGTTCACCACGGGCTCAACGTTCAAGGCCGCCAATTCACCATCGGACTTCACACTGGTTCGTCTTTCTTCCAGTCCAAATCCAGCGTGGTATGTCAACTACGCGGGTTGGAACGCCAACAGCGTCGAGTCCACATCACAAGTCGGCATTCATCATCCAAATGTTCAAGAGAAGCGAATTAGTTTCGACAACAATCCATCCACCACAACCAGTTACTCGGGCACAACAAGTCCTGGTGACGGAACGCATTTGCGCGTTGGTCAATGGGAAGTTGGAACAACCGAAGGCGGTTCTTCTGGTTCACCAATCTTCAATCAACTTCACCAAGTTGTTGGACAGTTGCACGGTGGTGGCGCTTCTTGCACCAGCGTGACAAGCAGCGATTACTACGGTCGCTTCAGCGTGTCGTGGCTTGGTGGCGGAACCGCGGCGACGCAATTGAAGTCATGGCTTGACCCTGACAACACCGGCACCATGTCCGTGAACACTCTTTCAACCAAGGGTCTTACCGTTACACCAAGTACCGCCGTCACCCACTCGGGTCTTGTTGGTGGTCCATTCTCTTCGTTGCCATACACATACACGCTGAGCAACAGCACGGCGACCGCGGTGAATTATCGCGTTGCGCTGACCAACAACATTGGTCTGCTGATCAATGGTGGCACAAGCAATCTCACTGGAAGCGTTCCTGCGGCGGGCAGCGTTGTTGTCACTGTCACCGCGGGCTCCGCGCTCAATGCAAGCGCCGCTGGCATTTATGCTGAAGACATTGTCTTCACTGATCTTGGTTCTGGCGTGGCGCGCACTGTTCGCCACACAGTTGAAATCGGTCAGACTGGTTTCACTGCAACTCCCGCTACTGGTCTTTCAACCGGCGGCGCCGTTGGCGGTCCATTCGCGGGCAGCGTTACGTACACCGTCACCAACACCAAGTCCGCGCCCGTCACCGTAAATGTTTCCGCCGATGCGTCTTGGATTTCAATCGATGGCTCCGCCGCGCCAACCAGTTTCACACTGGCCACCGCGGGCGCAACACGAAATGTCACCGTGGCAATTGCGGCTGGCGCCAACAGTCTTGCCGCCGGCATTTACAGCGGCAATGTCACCTTTGCCAAGAGTGATGGCACAACTCCAACCACGCGCAGCGTTGCGCTTGATGTGGGTCGCACCGTGTACTCCGCCACCGATTGTCCAATCACCATTGGCGACAACACCACCAATTACAGCTACATCACCGTGTATGACAACGTGTGTATTGCTGATGTGAATGTGAGTGTGAATATTTCCCACACATACATTGGCGACTTGTACATTGAGTTGCTCTCGCCAAGTGGAACAACTGTGATTCTGCACAATCGCACTGGAACAAGCACCGCCAATATCATCGCCACATACGACGATGATGGCGGCGGAACTTTGCCAGCTGGCGCATTGTCCGACTTTGATTACAGTCAGTCCGCCGGCGTGTGGAGGCTTCGTGTCTCTGATCAAGTCTCAACGGACACTGGCGTGTTGAACAGTTGGTCGCTGCGTATTGGCGCGGTGGCTGGTTCTTGTCCAACTCAAACGGTTGTGTATTCAGAACCACTCAACAGCAATCCAGGTTGGACCACCACAGGGTTGTGGGCATTTGGAACTCCAGCTGGAACCGCAGTCACATCGGGTGGAGCGGATCCGAAGGCTGGTTTCACCGGCACAAATGTCTACGGTTACAACAATGTTGGAACTGGCGTGTATGAAAACAGTTTGGTGGAGCGCAACCTCACCACCACCGCGTTTAATTGCACGGGCCTTACGGGTGTGAAGGTGAGTTTCCAACGTTGGTTGAATGTTGAAAGTTCAACCTATGACCATGCGTATTTCAAGGTCAGCACTGATGGAACCAACTGGACCACGCTGTATCAAAATTCAGCCTCCATGACTTCAACTTCGTGGAGCAAGGTGTCCTACAACATCTCTGCCATCGCGGACAACAAACCAACGGTGTACTTCCGCTGGGTCATGGGAACCACGGACACAAGCGTGCAATACACCGGTTGGAACATTGACGACTTGGAAGTGAGCGCGGTGATAACAGCAACACCATGTCCATCAGATATTGATGGCGACCGCGAAGTGGCCAGTGGTGATTTAAGTTTAATTCTGCTTGATTTTGGCGTGTGCACTTGCCCAACCGATCTTGACGGTGACGGCGAAGTGACCAGCAGTGATTTGAGTTTGTGTCTGCTTGATTTCGGCGCCTGCCCATAAGGCTTGCTGTATTTGAATTGAACACTGGCGGTCCGCAAGGGCCGCCAGTTTTATTTTTAAGCCATGTACACAGTTGGTTTGTGATCTCAACGAATTGAATTCATTGTGGTCGTTTGCAGTGAACACCACCCTAAAATCAAGAGCGGAACTGGTTGATCATTCGTCGGCATGGTTGCGCGCATGCAGTGCGGCCATTTGTTGCACGTACGGTTTAATTTGCGGATCCGTGCGGATTTGAAATTCTTCAAATGGTCCATCAAAGAAAACTTTTCCCGCGTGCAACATGACAATGCGCGGGGCGAGCCGCCGCAATAATTCAGTGTCGTGGGTCACAACAACACTGGTGCGCGCCACGCCCAGCGACGGCATGGCGCGGTGGGTGCTGTCAATCAGCGAATGAATGGTGCCGCACATTTCTGGATCAAGTCCGGAGGTTGGTTCGTCATAGAACACAAGCACTGGATCCATGACAAGCGCGCGCGCAATGGCCAAGCGTTTCGCCATTCCACCGGACAAAGACTCGCGGTCGCTGTTCATGATTTGGTCTGGGTTCAAACCAACATCAAGTAGCGCCTTGCGCGCCAGTGGCATGATTTGCGCGTCTGTCATGTTCTTGATTTCCTTTGGCCAGAACGCCAAATTGAAATACACGGTGCCGCTTAGCAGCGCGTTGCGTTGAAACACAACCGCCCAGTGGACGCGCAGTTGATCCAGTTGATCGTCTGTGAGTTTGGCAACATCGCACAGCGGAGAATTCGCAACCTCATGGTCGGCAATCAGAACACGACCAGCGTCCGCGCCGAAATGCCCCGTGATTGTTTTCAACAGCACGGTTTTTCCACAGCCGCTTCCGCCAACTATGGCCACCAATTCACCGCGGCGAATTTTTAAATTCACGCCCGACAAAACTGGATGTGTGCCGAATGATTTGTGTAGATCTTCCACAACAATTTCAAAGTGATCGCCGGAATTGGGTGTAGAAATTGTCATTGGTTGCGGAGCTGAAAAACTAACAGAAATTTAAATTGCAAGCAGTTGCAACAAATGTTTCACGGCTTTGGGCACGCTTGTGGCGGCGCTGTCGCACATTGAAAATCAAACGCATGTCATTCGGGTATCAACATCTCAGCTGCAAGTGGGAAAGCCCGTGCGCGTGTTGATCAGTCGCAACCAGATGAATGAACAAACAAAGGAATTTATTCGCCGGCATGGTGGACGGTCGCATGCTGATCAGCCTGCTGTGCGGATCCATTCCCGCAACGATTGTTGCAAGTCTTTTGGCCCGCCGATTCTCATCGCGGTGGTTGCAAGTGTCACTGGCATTTGTATTGTTGGCCGTTGGCATTAAAACGCTTTTGTGATCTGGCAACA
>SESB01001835.1_pt1 | contig 13203 bp, 8 predicted proteins | sample 3171441 | NCBI WGS metagenome assembly SESB01 (sample SAMN06051867, study PRJNA518727) | freshwater metagenome | biome: subpolar coniferous forest; feature: holomictic lake; material: water; isolation source: holomictic Lake 227, 6 m depth | place: Canada: near Kenora, Ontario | collected 2014-07-08...
TAGTCTCCATTTCGCCAGTGTCTAATTGCACTTACATCACGGAAATGAATTCCTTGTAAATATTGGACTCATACACCATGCTGATTTAGCACAGATTACCTGAGCTCCTGCCGCGTGCCACACCCGGCCTTGAGCCTACATGAAAGGGAAGAAAGAGGAGATCACTGAAGGAATATCGATTAGAGCCTGCCATCGGCATCACCTGCCGGCAAGAGACCCTTAATATCATAAATCACGCAATGACCATCGGCGCCCAATACCCTGATATCCAGTGTTTTAAACTGGTCGTGGGCAACAGCGAGGATGATTGCCTCGTACTCGCAACAATTGAGGTTAGGAAGACATTTGAGGCTGTAATGGTGCATGACCTCTTCGGGGTTGGCCCAAGGGTCGTAGATATCAACTTCAGCGCCATACTCCTTGAGTTCATGAACAATATCAACCACTCTGGTATTGCGGATGTCGGGGCAATTCTCCTTAAAGGTTATGCCAAGAATAAGCACCTTTGCGCCTTTAACTTTGTGGTCACGGGCAATCATGAGCTTCACCACCTGGGAGGCAACATATTTGCCCATGTTGTCGTTGAGACGTCGGCCAGCAAGGATGATTTCCGGATAATAGCCATACTCCTGCGCCTTCTGGGCAAGGTAGTAAGGATCAACTCCGATACAGTGACCGCCCACTAGGCCCGGCCGGAAGGGAAGAAAGTTCCATTTGGTACATGCAGCAGCAAGCACCTCTTTGGTGTCAATACCCATAATGTTAAAAATCATCGCCAGTTCATTGACAAAAGCAATGTTAATGTCACGCTGTGAATTTTCGATCACCTTGGCCGCCTCGGCAACCTTGATGGATGACGCCAAGTGCGTTCCTGCTGTGATAATGGAACGATAAAGCGCATCCACTTTCAAGGCCGCTTCAGGCGTTGAACCTGATGTCACTTTTTTAATCTTGGTAACCGTATGCTCCTTGTCACCCGGATTGATACGCTCCGGTGAGTATCCCGCAAAAAAGTCACGGTTAAACGTCAGGCCCGAAATTCTTTCGAGCACCGGAACACAATCTTCTTCAGTTGCTCCGGGATAAACCGTTGACTCATAAATAACAATATCGCCCGGCTTGAGTACCCGCCCAATCGTTTCACTGGCTTTAAGGAGAGGGGTCAAATCAGGACGGTTATTTTTATCCGTTGGCGTTGGAACCGTCACAATATAATAATTGGCAGAAGCAAGGTCGCTGCTGTTTGCGGTAACAAAAAGCCCCGGCTCATCAGCCGGGCTCATCTGAAGCACACGCGTCAACTGCTCACCTGTTATTTCAAGCGTAGCATCGTGTCCCTGCTTCAGTTCATCAATCCGATCCTGCTTGATATCATATCCGATTACAGGATACTTTCCTGCAAACTCAACAGCAAGGGGCAACCCGACATATCCGAGACCAATAACTGCAATTTTAGGAAAAATCATAGGAGGAATACGATACACCAGCCAAATACAATCCAGGAAATAAGCCGGGCCAGTTGAAATTCGAAAACAAAATGTAAGGAGAATAGAGTTACACCACCTCCGTTGGCTGTCCAGTAAATCAAACAAGCTCGACGCCTGTCAAAGCTTCGTGCATCACCATGCGGTCATACACGCATAACTCGGGGCCAGTGTGGATCGTTACTCCTTCACTTTAGGGACTTTCACCGTCTATCCCCTGCCGGCCTCCCGGCGCACCAAGGAAACAACTTAAACTGCTGTCTAAAAATCGGTGGCTACTATAATGAGCAAAAATATGGACCTAATCAACGGCGAGATTTGCAGCACCCTGACGATTCCTCGTGTGAGCTATTAACGGCAGTTTTCCCATCATATCAAGAAAATAACACCTTTTTATTACAAAACATCGTATACTTACATAGTAACTATTGGGTTGTTCACCATTTTCATAATCCGAATCAACTACCCCGCAGCAGAGATACAAGGTATGAGCCCATATAGATATAATGGAACATCTTACCAGTCATTGGACTGTGCACATTCTGGACATATGGTTTACCGCTCAGCGAACGAATGTGGAATAGGGTCCATACACATTACCAACATAAACTCAACCACTTTTTACCTACTGGTTGAGTCTACTTCTGGGAGCGAAGTCAACGGAGTTTTTGAACTTTGAATATTAGCTAGCGCTCTTGATAATCTATCAATAAGCATAATCACCTATAGCCCAACCTATAACGATAGTGGATAATTATTTTGAAGAAAGAATATCTTGCAATCGAGAAGGTATGGGACACCTGTGTATACAGAAATTTAAGCATATCGGGGAAGTCCAACCCTTTGTCAAGTTATTTGTTTTTATCCCGATGATTCTGACAACGCTTGCCGGTTGTGGCTCGTTTTTGCCTTCATCTGGTCCAAGCGCGACAAGGGTAAATCATTCATCAGATTCTAATCGTTTTAAAGATATTCAGATTGTAGAGCTTACTGATGTTGTTGTTCAAAAATTGATTCGTTTTCAGAAGCAGAATCTTTTTTCCGAAACATTTGCAGAACGGGCGATTTCCACACAAGAGATTGGTGCCGGCGATGTTATAGAGGTGTCAATCTGGGAAATCCCGCCATCACTTTTCGGCGGTGTCATTATCGGTCAATCATCAGGTTCCGGTGCAGCGCAGATGACCAGGTTCCCAGAACAGATGGTAAGTCTTGACGGAACCATTAATATTCCATTCGCAGGCCAGATTCCTGTTGCTGGTTTCAGCACTCAGCAAATTGAGGCAAATATTAAGCAGAGTCTCAGAGGCAAGGCTAATCAACCACAGGTGCTTGTACGTATGGTGCGTAACAATGCTGCCAATGTAACGGTGGTCGGCGAGGTAGTTGCCAGCTTACGGATGCCTTTGACTGCGAGGCGTGAGCGACTGCTCGACGCTCTGGCTGCGACTGGTGGTGTGCGCCAGCCAGTCAATAAAATGACATTACAGTTGACCCGAGGTAGCCGGGTAGAAGCACTTCCGCTCGAAACGATCATCCGTGATCCACGGCAGAATATCACACTGCAGCCAGATGATGTCATTACTCTTTTATTCCAGCCTCTCAGTTTTACGGCTCTTGGAGCGGTTGGCAAGAATGAAGAGATAAGCTTTGAGGCTCAGGGAATCTCTCTGGCGCAGGCGCTCGGTCGTATTGGGGGATTACAGGATTCGCGTGCAGATGCTCAGGGTATTTTCATCTTCAGGTTCGAATCACCGAAGTTATTCGGTAAAAACGGTAATGCAATATCTACCGGATTTGACGGCTTGATACCTGTTATTTATCGGGTAAATTTGAAAGACCCAGCTTCATTTTTTCTTGCGCAGCACTTTACTATGCAGAATAGAGATATTTTATATGTGTCGAATGCTTCTTCATCAGATCTGCAGCGCTTCCTAAGTCTACTCGTTTCGGTTGTTTATCCTGTTGTTCACGTCATCGATGCCTTGCCATAAGATGACACTATCAAAGATGGCTGACTGATTTGTCGGAACAGTGATTGTTTTGAGAATGGTTCAATCGATCAATACTGCATGATAAGTAAAGGGATTGAGACTTTCAGGGGACGTAGGGTGCTTATGCTCCAGGGTCCCATTGGACCATTTTTTTGTCGATTGAGTCGTGATTTTGAAAACATTGGAGCTTTTGTGTTCAAGGTCAATTTCAACGGAGGAGATTGGTTGTTTTACCTCCGTCACTCCATTTCTTATCGAGGAACGCTTGAAGAGTGGCCCACCTTCTTTGAGAACATCGTTATTGAGCATCGAATTGATGATGTTCTTCTGTTTGGGGATTGCCGGCCAGTCCACCTTGCGATCAGGAAAATTGCCATGAAGCGGAACATCAGGATAGGAGTCTTCGAGGAAGGCTATGTTCGTCCGGACTATGTCACATTCGAACTATTCGGAGTCAACGCAAACTCTTCCCTGCCTCGAAAAGCTGATTTTTACCTCAACAGAGCTTTGTGCTCTCTCCCTCCGCATGAGAACGTCGGTAAGACTTACTGGCATATGGCAGCATGGGCAGTTTTGTACTACCTGGCAAGTGCAATCTTGACTCCTCTGTTTCCTCATTACGTGCACCATCGCCCCCTTACACTCATGGAACTGTTTCCCTGGATTCGCAGCGTATGGCGAAAGCTATATTATCGCGGTAAGGAACAGGAAATTCATGGATATCTCACAAAAGGGCTTGGAGGCAGATACTTTCTGGTGCCACTGCAAGTTCACAGTGATTCGCAACTTCTGGTGCACTCTGAATTTGATTCCGTCCATGATTTTATAAAGGGAGTCGTCGATTCGTTCACGAGGCATGCCCCGCAGGAGTTTTTACTGGTCATCAAACATCATCCGCTCGATCGAGGATATTACGACTATTCTCGCTTGATAAGGGATCTTGCAAAGGTATACCACATCGAAAATCGTCTTTTCTATATCCATGATCAGCATCTTCCCTCATTGATCAAAAACGCCCGGGGGATTGTGGTGGTCAACAGTACCGTTGGGTATTCTGCATTGCTTCATGGCAAGCCTGTTAAATGCTTGGGTGCTGCATTCTACGATATCGCAGGCCTGACTTTTCAGGGAACACTCGATCAGTTCTGGTTGAATGCCACCACGGCCAAACCTGTGAGGCCTCTTTTTCAAAGTTTTCACAAGTACATGATAACGCGAAGCCAACTTAACGGAAGTTTCTACAGACGTTTAAAAAAAGGTGAGAATGGTGCCGGGCTTGTTTGGGTAACATAAGTCAAACACGAGGATCGATTCGCATTTGCAAAACCATCATTTATTTTCGTAAATGGCATATTTACCAAAAAAAAAATTGCAAAATCAGTTTAAAGTGCTTGAAAGCTTCATATCGTCCCGTTTCGGAAAAACGAACCCGCTTTTTCTTGTGACGGTTCTGGTTCCAACGCTCCTTTCGATTGTCTATTTCGGTCTGATCAAAAGCGATGTGTACGTCTCTGAGTCCCGCTTTGTCGTTCGAAGTCCTGAACGACCGGTCCAGACTGGTCTGGGGGCGATCATTCAAGGTGCAGGGTTCTCCCGGTCGCTTGATGATACCTACAGCGTGCATGAGTATATGTATTCGCGAGATGCCCTGCATGCTGTCGATAAGCGACTAGACCTGCGAAAAGCTTTCCGCCGGGATGGAGTTGATCTTTTCAGCCGATTCAACCCTCTTGGCTTTGACAACAGTTTCGAATCGCTTTACCAGTATTACCAGAGCAAGCTTGAAATAAATCTGAATGCCGTAACATCGATTTCGATACTCAAGACAAGAGCCTTTACTGCATCCGACGCAACAGGCATAAATGAACTGCTGCTGAAAAGAGCCGAAGAACTTGTAAACAGGTTGAACGAACGGGGCAGGAACGACCTGATCCGATATGCAATGGTAGAAGTCAGTGCTGCTGAAAAAAAATCGAGGGAGACCGCACTTGCCCTTTCGACCTATCGGAACAGGAACGGCGTCTTCGACCCGGTCGGGCAGTCAGCCTTGCAGTTGCAGCAGGTTGCAAAGCTGCAGGATGAATTGATTGCCACTAAAACGCAGCTTATGCAGGTAAATGCCTTTACTCCGGAGAGCCCTCAAATCCCGGTATTGCAGCACCGGGTATCGGCAATTCAATCGCAAATCGACACTGAAACCGCCAAAGTTACCGGCAGAGCAACGGGCAGCGATCCTTCTCTGACCAGCAAAGCTGTGGAATACGAGCGTCTCTCTCTTGAACGGCTGTTTGCCGAAAAACAGCTTGCCGCAGCGATGTCATCACTCGAACAGGCCCGAAACGAGGCACAGCGTCAGCAACTCTATCTGGAACGTATCGTGCAGCCGAATACACCGGACATCGCTATCGAACCACAGAGGCTGAAAGCGATTCTGACCATCTTTGTTGTTGGTTTGCTTGTCTGGGGAATTCTGAGTCTTCTTGTTGCCGGAGTACGTGAACATCACGACTAAATATACGTTGGTCATGAAAAACATTGAGCCACTGCGGCACTCTTTTGCCGTCCAGCGTCGGGTTGTCGGGTCGCTTCTCATGCGCGAAATCCTGACCCGGTATGGCCGGTATAACATCGGGTTCCTTTGGCTCTTCGCGGAACCGGCAATGTTTACCCTCATCATCACGCTTATATGGCATTATACCCGGGCTGGTCGTATATCGAGCATTCCCATTACGGCGTTAGCTATCACCGGATATTCGTCTGTACTGCTTTGGCGCAACATTGTCAACAGGGGAAAACACGCTGTATCCTCCAACAACGCTGTTCTCTATCACAGAAACATCAAGATCCTTGATGTTTTTCTTTCTCGAATTCTTCTTGAGATTGCCGGTGCTGTGACCTCTTTTTTCGTACTCTCCATCCTGTTTATTTATATCGGCTGGATGAATCCGCCGGAGGATATGCTGAAAGTCATATTCGGACTGCTTCTCCTTGCATGGTTCGGGGCATCGCTTTCGCTGATTATCGGTTCATTAAATGAGCGTTTCGAGTTTGTTGATCGCCTCTGGAGACCGATATCGTACATCCTGTTTTTGTTCTCAGGGGTCGCATATATCGTTGAATGGCTTCCGCCTGACAGTCAGAAGATTATTCTGCTGCTTCCGATGATACACGGCCTTGAACTGCTGCGCGACGGTTATTTTGGAAGTAGTTTTACCGCAAACTATGACCTTTTCTATATGAGCATGTGCAATCTCTGCCTTACGCTACTCGGATTGCTTCTGGTGAAAGTGGCCGGAAGGAGGATAGAAGCCGAATGATCGTCGTCGATAACATTGTCAAGAGTTACAGAACAGGGAGCGGGAAGAATATCGTGCTGGATGGGATCTCTTTCCGTATAACCAAAGGCGAAAAGATAGGCATTCTCGGGCGAAACGGGGCAGGAAAATCGACACTTATCCGCCTTCTGGGTGGTATAGAGCGGCCCGATTCAGGCCGCATAGAACAAACGATGTCGGTATCATGGCCTTTGGCCTCAACCGGCGGCTTTCAGGGCTCGCTTACCGGGATGGACAACTTGCGCTTTATCTGCCGTGTCTACGGTGTCAGCATCAAAGATAAAGTGCCCTTTGTGGAGGAGTTCTCTGAACTCGGTCGATACCTGAACGAACCGGTTAAAACGTATTCATCAGGCATGAAGGGAAGGCTGGCATTTGCGCTTTCCATGGCCATTGAGTTCGACTGCTATCTCATAGATGAAGCCATGTCTGCCGGTGACGCCCGGTTCCGCGATAAATGCCGCTATGAACTGCTGGTCAAACGAAACGACCGTTCAATCATTCTGGTATCCCATGACCCGAAACAGATGCGATCTTTTTGTGATACATTCTATGTTTTGTTGCAGGGTCATTTAACCCGCTTCGACGACGCTGAAGCAGCATACGTTTTCTATCAGGCATCATTACAAAACTGATCGGCAATACATAATCAGGGTGCCTACCAAAGAAGTCTGACGGAGTTGATTACATGAACTGTATTATCATTGCCGGACATCCCCAGTCCGGTTATCAGGAAGTCGAACATCTTCTGAACTTCAGTGGAATGAAAGCGGCTATCCCATCGAGGCGTGAAGGTTTATTGCCTGTTGATATTGGGGTCGCGTTGTGTAAAGCTTATAATCTACCCTCAATTTCAGAGGTCGCATCGGAAAGCGATATCCCGCAAATTGACGTGGCTCCTGTCTGGCATGTTATGGCGCTTGACCTTCTTCTGGGCAATATTGAACAGAAGCTGTGGGGGTGGGCAGACCCTCAGTCGATTTACCTGCTGGACTATTGGAAAACACTTGATCCGAAATTCATTTTTGTTCTGGTTTACGATGAGCCTCATCGAGCTCTGTTCGAGAGTGCCCTTGAAGATGTTGACCCGCTCACGCCTGACTCTTTACAGCATTGTCTGGACAGTTGGACGGCCTATAACGGGGCGCTTGTTCGTTTCTACATGCGCAATCAGGATCGGTGTCTGCTTGTCAATGTCAAACAGCTGCTTGGCGATGCCGATGGTTTTCTGAAAAAACTGAACTCTCTTCTTGATGAAATACAGCCCGAACTTGACCTATCCCAGATCGGAGTTCCAGTTTCAGCAAACGATGATATCGATACCTACCTCATCGACCGTGTCATTGCAGAGCACCCTGAATCACAGCAGTGCTTTGAGGAACTGCAGTCTCTGGCAAATGAGCCGATAGAGATAACGGCAAACCAAAGTGCGCATCCCTCAGATGCCTGGCTGACGCTTATACGCCAGCGAAGACAAACCCGGCAGCATCTGCAACAGCAAAATAATGAGCTGGATACTCTTCGGAGTCAACTTTCCCTCGTCAAGAAAAATTCTGATCGAGGCAGGGAACTGAAGGAGCTTTCTCAGGAGAATGAACAGCTTCTTGCCCAGTTGCATCAGGTTCAGGAAGAGCTTGAGCGATACTATCTGGAAAACCAGAAATTACGTAAAAATAGAGACGAATCGGACTATTATGGAGCCGCAGACCGTATCAAGCAGCAGCTTTCCTACCGTCTGGGAGCAGTCATGATCAAGCACTCGAAAAACGTTACCGGCTGGGTTGCCATGCCAGGGGCTTTACTGAAGGAGCGAAGGGCGTTCCATCTTGATAAAGCTGAGACCCCACAAAAGAAACTGCCCCCTGTTCATAAGTACCGTGATGCGCATGAGGCAGAAAAGGTTAAAAAACATCTCTCTTATCGGCTCGGGTCAGTTTTGGTTCAGCAGGGGGCTAATCCAATTGGTTGGATGAAAATGCCCTTTGCATTGACAAAAGCTTATCAATCCTATCGTCAGTATCGTAAATCGTTGGAAAAATAAGATGATCAAATGCAGGAAAAAGCGTTTTCAGCGTTGAAATCCCTTGTCTGCCTAAGCAGGATATTCCCTGTAAAAAGCGCCATTGTAGTAGGTGCTGGTATGGGTCATGGTTCGATCTGCTTTTACAACAGGTTGTTGATTATGCTCTGCTTATAGAAGCGGATAAAGACAAAGTGAAGTATCTGGAAAAAAAAGTATTCGAGCCAGAGTCAATGGAAAAAGAAGTGGTTATGCTAAAACAGAAGCTCAATGCCTGCCGAGTGAGTCAAGAAAAACTGGATGATAAATAAAGGATCTTCTGAATCAGAACGACATGTTGAATAAAAACAGAACATTGGAGTCTTTGGAGAAAAGACGAGAACGGGTTGGTTCGTTAGGGGCGCTGGATTTTCTTATTGCTTTTGAAAGGAGCAGGAAGTCTTCAAAACAATGTGCCTCACTGCATGCGAGTAACCCATTGTTCTCCTCCTTGTTGGACTTAAAGGCGGCAAATCAATCTGTGCTTAAACCGACTGAATGCTCTCTGCCGCTCGTTACAAACGGAAAAGTGCCAAACACCGATCCTGATGTTAAACAAGTAGATTTCCGCAAGGTTATTTCCAATGCTTTTATGCTCACCCAAACCGACACACACGAAGCAGGAATAGCTTACGCAGAGAGCCACCTTCCAGCGGATCTCTCCTACACGGCAGAAATCCTTCGCGCCAATTTTGCTATCAGCCGTGGTTCCGAGAAAGAATGGCTGAAACACTTGAACAGTTATCTGGCAGAGTTTGGCATTGCCCCTCTTTGTTTGAGTGCTAAAGAAGGTAGTTTGCTTGACAGGTTCACAACCGCTCCCCTCCCTCCGGTCACTGGCGGGCCAGTGGTGACGGTCATCATGCCCGCATGGAATGCTCAAGACACTGTACGTGCGGCGGCACGGTCGGTTCTGAACCAGACATGGCGCAATCTCGAATTGATTATCGTCGATGACGCAAGCGAAGACGGCACATGGGGCGTGCTGCAGGAACTTGCGGCAACGGACGATCGTATACGTATCATGCGTAACAAGGTTAACGTCGGGCCCTATGTTTCAAAGAATATTGCGATGACGTGGGCCAAAGGTGACTATGTAACTGGACATGACGCTGACGATTGGGCGCATCCGCAACGCCTGGAGAGCCACCTCAAGGAAGTGCTTCTTGCCAACGGAGCCATCAAGGCAAGTTTGACCTACATGGTCAGGATGGAGCCCGACGGTCGGTTTTGGCGTATTAGTAATATTAATGGATTTTCCATTGACGGCGTGACCCGGAAATCTTGCATTTCCTGCCTGTTCGATCGCTCGTTCCTCCATGAACAACTGGGGTCTTGGGACTGCATTCGATTCGGCGCTGACAGCGAAATAATTAATAGAGCAAAGACCCTGCTGGGTGACGGATACCGCGAGTTTCGTCAAATGGGGATGATCTGTCTTGAGATGGAAAATGGTCTTACCAACCACGCCGAGCTTGGCGTGGATCGGGTCACTGGTCTATCCGCAGTACGTCTGGAATATGCTGCCAACTGGAGGGCTTGGCATTTTGAAGCCAAGCCCGAAGCCCTCATGCTTCCCTTCCCTTCATTCGCGCCACGTGTTTTTGATGCGCCAGAGGTTGTACGTATCATGATGCCGCAAATCTACCGTAATCACTACGCGATAAATCCAGGTGGAGGAAAGCCCGAGCCGGTGACGGCGATTTGCGTATCAAAACGGCCACATTTCACCGAGCATATCGCAAGCATTCTCAGGGCTCAGACCTATGACAGGCTGAAAATAATCTACGTTGCACACGGTCCTGATCACGACGTTGCCCGGATTAAGCGTGCTTTTGCCGGTGTAAAATCATTACAGGTATTGCTGCTGAATGAAGAGAATACCGTCCTTGCTGACGGCATGAACTTGGCCCTTGATCATTGCGATACCGATCTCGTTGCAAAGATTGACGATGACGATTTCTACGGTCCCGACTACATCGCCAATTCGGTGCTTGCACTGAAGTATTCCGGTTTTAAGGACGTCGCACTTACGGGTAAGACAAGGACTTTTATTTATGTCGAAGGGCAGAATGTCTTTGGTTTGCGTTTCAAGGCCAACACATCCAATACTTTGTTCAAACGGGTGCATGGCGGGACGTTGTTCTGGAGTCGTGCAAAGACCGGTAACCAGAGGTTTGTGAGGGTGAGGCATGGTACCGATTCTCATTTTACGCGCGGCGTGCTCGACCAGGGACTAAAGATCTATTCATCTGATCCCTATGATTATGTCCACATACGCTACTCCGACATATTGGCACATAATTGTCAGATTGAGGACGAAGAGTTTATGAAGCATGCGACTATTATTGCCTCCGGGCTACGGCTCGATTTGGCATACAGTTGTCAAATGGTTGAGTTTGAGAAATCGCCAAAGACGTCAAGTACGCTGAAGGGGCAAACCTTGAGGGAATCGTTTACCTATCAGTCTTTTTCACATTGCTTGTCAGATACTTCGAAAACCATTTATAAAGCATGTCGTAATATGACGGAATGCAAGCAATTACTGGAACTTAAAAAAAGCGATTTTCAGGAAAGCACATTCTTTGCTGAAATAGATGGTGTGCAATTCCCTCTTCGTTTTCTATCAGGAGGGGATGTCAGGAATCTTGTGATCAGCTTTCATGGCGCAATAAATCGTGAAAAAAGGGAGATTCCGGCTTTCCTGCCATTCCAGCCGGGTCTTTCAGGTATTGCTCATCAAATTGCAATTTCCGATCCAACCATGTACAGCAGGAGTAATTTCACTTTGTCGTGGTATACAGGCCATGAGGGATTTCCATGTCAATCGATTATGCCGACGCTTATCAATGCGATCAAACAATTGTTTGATATAGAGCGCAGGGTTTATTTTGGTTCTTCTGGCGGTGGATTTGCAGCTCTCTTTTATTCCTGGGTTGATCAAGGCAGTATTGCGTTGGTACGTTCACCGCAAACCAATATAATGCAGTATTACTCAGGACATATCGAAAGATACCGGAAAGCGTGCTGGCCAGAACTTGATGATAATGTAAGACTATCAGAAAAAATTGTGACCGACGTTTCACCGTTATATAAGAATGCAATGAACAATACGGTAATTTACCTGCAAAGTTCCGGGGACTCATTTCATATTTCAAATCACATGATCCCTTTTTTACAGGGAATGCAATCAAATATTTCAGAAAAAAACAACCGATTTATCCTGAATTGCGATTTTTGGGGCAAATTTGGACATAGCAGTTCAGTTCCGCAAACGACATATCTGCCATGGATGATCGCTGCACTGACATCTCCATCTGATCAGGTAGATGACATTTTACGAACCCGCCATGAATTGCTTTCCATGCAGAACTCGATTGTTAAAGAAGTCAGAAATGAAAAAAATCGACCAACGGAAGCCGATCTGAAATTAACCGGGTTATTGCGTGACTGGCAGCTAAAACAAAGCAACTGACTTACAAAGTTACTTATGAATCCGTATTCGAACATGCCGGAAAAATCATTCTGGCGTTCCGCCATCGCAGAGGTACATTATGCAGATATTGCTGATATCTGGACACCTTTTCCATTGAGTCGCACTGACAAGATAGCGACGGCAGGCAGTTGTTTTGCTCAGCATATCGGAAAAAACCTGTTCAACCGGGGAGCCAATTACATGGATAGGGAGCCTGCTCCAGCCTTCTTACTCGATGTATCGGTTGCTCGCAGGTTCGGCTATAGCATTTATTCTTGCCGGTATGGCAATATCTATACTACGCGTCAATTACTACAGTTATTTGATGAGGCTCATGGGAACAGGACACCTTTGGAGCGAGTATGGGCAAAGGATGGGAGGTATTATGATGCCTTACGGCCAAGTATTGATCCTGTCGGTCAGGATAACGCTGAAACCGTGTTGGCACTTCGTGATCTGCATCTGACAAAGGTACGGGAAATGTTTGCTGACCTGGATGTTTTTGTGTTTACCATGGGCCTGACTGAAGGGTGGGAGTACATTGAAGATAGTACAATGTACCCAATGGCTCCCGGAACGTTGTGTGGGACTTTCGATGCAGAACAGTATGCGTTCCGGAATTTAAAGTATAGCGATGTGCTTGATGATTTGAAAGTATTCTGGGGCCAATTAAAACTGGTCAATCCGAAAGCACGGATGCTGTTGACTGTATCACCGGTTCCTTTGACGGCAACAGCAACCGAAAACCATGTTCTTGTTGCTACAACATATTCAAAATCAGTTTTACGGGGTGTTGCAGGTGAACTCGCAAATGAATTTGATGATATTTATTATTTCCCTTCTTATGAAATCATTA
>SESB01001839.1_pt1 | contig 13199 bp, 14 predicted proteins | sample 3171441 | NCBI WGS metagenome assembly SESB01 (sample SAMN06051867, study PRJNA518727) | freshwater metagenome | biome: subpolar coniferous forest; feature: holomictic lake; material: water; isolation source: holomictic Lake 227, 6 m depth | place: Canada: near Kenora, Ontario | collected...
CGAACTAAGAAATTAATTGAGCAGTATGACCAACTATCTCCTGCTGCTGCCCCTGATGTTAAGGTCAATGGCGCACTTACTATTGGGGAGAATATTGGCGATCTTGGTGGCTTAACCATTGCTTATAAGGCGTATGAGATTTCACTTGCTGGTAAGCAGCCGCCAGTTATTGATGGTTACACCGGCGCGCAACGATTTTTTATGGGCTGGGCCCAATCTTGGCGGGGTAAGTATCGAGCTGAGGAGGTACGAAGGCGGATTGCAACTGATCCTCACTCCCCAGATGAGTTTAGATGTAATCAAATAGTTGCGAATTTAAGTGAGTTTTATGATGCATTTGGGGTGAAAGAGAGCGATAAACACTTCATTACAAGTGGTGATCGGGTTCGGATTTGGTAAGGTATGGCTACCGAGAAATTAATTAATAATTAGGAGTAGATCGTGAAACTTTGGCATAAATCAGTAGTTGCGCTCGCTGTAACCTCAACCTTATTAACATCATGTGGAGGCAAGAGCGATGAGGCAGCGGTCAGTGCACCAGAGTTAGTAGAGACTCAAGCGCCTACAGTTACAACTGGGTTTGGCGCTCCACTTGATCTTGGAAATGGTCTATCTGTGACCTTCTCAACGCCTGAGCATTTCATACCTGGCAAATACGCCTCTAACTATACAAAGGGACAGTTAGCAAATAAGTTTTCAGTAACAATTAAAAATGGTGGCACCAAAGAGTTAGATCCAACCACAATCATTATCGCTTCCAATGCTGGTGGAAAAAATTGCGTTGATGTATTAGATGGCGATGCTGGAATTGAAGGTGCTCCTGCTGACATGATTAAAGCTGGCGCATCAATTACCTTCGAATATGGTGTGGCTTGTTCTGCGAAGGTAGGAGATCCACTAAACCTTTCAGTAAGTTTAGGAAGCGCCCTAGTTGCTGTAGATGGAAAACTCGCCTAACAAAGGCTTTGCTAACCTGGCTTACTCTGGAAAGTGGCAGGCCAGGTTATGTTTTGGTGAAATCTGAAGCACTTGTGGCGCAGTTGTTCGACAAATATCAGCTGCTTTCCAACATCTAGTATTAAATACACATCCAGATGGTGGGTTCATCGGGCTTGGTAGATCACCTTTCAAAATAATACGCTCCCGCTTTCGTTCAATAATTGGATCTGGAATTGGTACTGCAGATAACAAAGCCTTTGTATAAGGATGGCGCGGAGCGGTAAATAACTCTTTTGTACTCGCCTCCTCCATTACCTTACCCAAATACATAACTATTACTCGATCTGAGATGTGTTGAACAACAGATAGATCATGGGCAATAAATAAGTAGGAGAGCTTTAACTCCTCTTGCAAATCATCTAAAAGATTTACTACCTGGGCTTGAATAGAAACATCAAGGGCGGAAACTGGTTCATCGGCAACGATTAATTTTGGCTTAAGCGCTAAGGCGCGGGCAATACCAATTCGCTGACGTTGACCACCTGAGAACTCATGTGGGAAACGATTGATGTGCTCTGGGTTAAGTCCAACTCGCTCTAAGAGATTACCTATCTCCTTCTCACTTCCACCTACTGGTTTAACACCATGGATATCAAAGGCGGATTGAATAATAGATCCAACTGTTTTTCTTGGATTTAATGATGCAAACGGATCTTGAAAAATCATCTGCATTTTAGAACGCAGTGGTTTCATCTTTGATCGAGAGTATTTGGTTATATCTTCACCCTCAAAAATAATCTTGCCAGCAGTTGGTTCATACAGCTTGATAACGGTTCGACCAACTGTAGTTTTACCGCAACCTGATTCACCAACTAAGCCAACAGTTTCACCTTCAGCCACTGTTAAATTAACGCCATCAACAGCCTTAACTACACCTTTGCGACGGGAAAAGGCGCCACCACCGGTAGTTGTAAAATACTTTGAAAGATTTTCAAGCTCTAAAATATTTGCCATTATTTTGCCGCCTTAGCTAATTCTTGAATTTTCGCTGCACTTAGATGACATCTTGCAAAATGATTATCTGCTTTTTCTTCCAAAGCTGGTGCTACCTGAGTGCAAAGATCACCTGGTACATGTTTTTTAAACTCACATCTTTCAGCAAATGAACAACCAGGCGGCAGGTTAATTAATGATGGCGGCTGTCCTTGGATCGCATTTAATCTTTTACCTTGAAGTTGATCTACCCGTGGAATCGATTGCAAAAGGCCTACGGTGTATGGCTGGGCTGGGCGATAGTAAATTTCATCTACTTTTGCTTGTTCAACAATTTTTCCAGCATACATAACGCAAACTCGATCAGCTACCTCAGCCACAACACCAAGATCATGCGTAACTAATAAAATCGCCATATTAAACTCTTTTTGCATATCTCTAAGTAGTTGAATAATTTGTGATTGCACCGTCACATCCAAGGCAGTGGTTGGCTCATCGGCAATAATTAGTTTTGGATTATTAACCAAAGCCATTGCGATCATTACTCGCTGGCGCATACCGCCGGAGAACTGGTGTGGAAATTCTCGAACCCGCTTTGCCGCATCTGGAATTCCAACTAGATCAATCATCTCAGTTGCTCTTTTAATTCCATCTGCTTTTGAGCCTTTGTTATAGATCCGCCATGCTTCTGAGATTTGATCCCCTACTGAGTAATAAGGGTGAAGAGAAGACATTGGATCTTGGAAGATCATTGAAATTGCACTTCCACGAAGCTTTCTAACCTCATCTTCGGTTGAGGAGATAACATCAATACTTCGATCTGGCAGGTTGATTTTTACACTTCCCGATATTTGAGTCTTTGCTCGGTTATGTAAACCCATAATTGCCAGGTTAGTAACTGATTTACCAGAGCCAGATTCACCAACAATTGCCAGAGTCTCGCCTTGATTTAAATCAAATGAAATCCCATCGGCAGCCTTTACCAAACCATCGGGAGTTGGGAATGCAACTGAAAGATCTTTAACCTCTAGGAATGGCTTCATCCGACCCTCACTCGTGGGTCAATTAATGCATACAAAATATCAACAATTAGATTCATAACAACTACAAATGTGGCAGCAAATAGGGTGGTTGCCAAAATAATCGGCAGATCATAATCAACTAAAACTGCTCTAATCGATAAACGACCAAGGCCGGCTAGGTTGTAAATACCTTCAGTAATAATTGCCCCACCTAGTAAGCCAGCAAAATCAAGGCCAGCAATTGTCACAATTGGTGCCAAAGCAGCGCGCAAAGTGTGTTTGCGAAGAACTACCTTCTCACTTAATCCTTTAGCGCGTGCCGTTCTGATGTAATCCTCACTTGATGTTTCTAAAACATTTGAGCGGGTAAATCGAGTGTAAGAGGCGGCATAAGCAAGGGCTAGGGTCAAACATGGGAAGAAAAAGGTTTTAAGCCAACCAAGTGGATTTGTAATTGGGTTGGCCCAATTACCTAACTCCAGAGGATTAACCAACTTAAACTTAATAACTACGAAAAGCAAAATTAAAATTCCAGAGATAAATGTTGGTAGTGAGGTTCCAATTAAAACGAATACTGTGCTGGCTCGGTCAACAAATCTACCTTTAAATCGTGCTGCTAATACACCCAGGGTCACACCCATGGTCAACCACATTACAAATGCACCCAGGGCAAGACTTAATGTGATTGGAAATGCATCTGCAATTACTTTTGTAACACACTCATGACGATTAAATGAGTAACCAAATGCTGGTGCTGGGCACTTAATTAATGCCTCTGCTTCACCATAGGTACGGCCTTGGAATAATCCAACAATAAAGCGCCACCACTGTTGCCAAACCGAAACATCTAAGCCAAGTCGGTGACGATTAGCTTCAATTACCTGCGGATTACAGCTCTTGCCACATGTTAAGGCAGCTGGATCTGCTGGCAGAAGTGCGAAAATTAAAAAAACTACCAAACTGATTAATGTTAAAACTAATAATGTGTAGGAAAGACGGCGACCTATATATTTGAGCATAATTTTTCAGCGAGTAGCCCGCGCATTCCTTTCCTCTTAAATTATTAAATCAATTATTTATCGGAGTTAAAGGTGGCTCTTTCGAGCCACCTTTAATCCGCAACTACTTAAAAGATTTCCTTTAAGTTAGTTCTTTACGTATAGAGCTGGGAACAAGAAGGTTCCTTGTGGATCCCAGAATCCAACGCCGCCGACCTTAGATCCCCAAGACAATTGTGTCTTAGTGAATACAGGGCGACCGATCCAGTAGTTGTCCATAATGATTTGGCCCAACTCTTGCCACATCTTGATCTGCTTAGCACGGTTTGTTTCAGCCAATGCCTTGTCAGATTTAACCTTGAATGCAGCGTATGCAGGATCATTCCATGTTTGGGTGTAGTTTCCGCCGCCGCCCTTGATAAACAACTCAGGGATAACGGTAGAAGCATTTGCCCAGTCTGGACCCCAACCAACAGATGAGATGTCGTTTTGCTTTGTAACATCACGAACTGTTGCGTAGTAAACACCTGATGGAATGAAGTTGAACTTAATTACGATTCCAGCAGCGGTCATTGCGTCCTGAATCAAAACAGAACCCTTTTGATTTGATGCGGTGTTTGGAAGATCCATAGTGATACCGGTTGAGGTAGCACGTGTGTAAGCAGCTGGACAACTTGTCTTAGCTGCTGTCAGGAATTCCTTAGCCTTTGTTGGGTTTCCGTTAATGCTCCAGAATGGCTCGTGAATATTGCCAGTTGTTGGTGCATAGTCAGGTCCAAGGTTTGGCTTCATGATGCTATCGCCAGGTGCACCGTAGAACACAGATCCACCAGCAAGGTCGATCAGTGCTTGGGTGTTAATAGCGAAGAAGAATGCCTTACGAACTTCTAGACAATCCATGTGAGTCGCTGACAAGTTCATTGCGTAGTAGCGAACATATGGATCGTTAACATTCATTCTTTGGCTTTCCTTAGTTGGATCAGCAAAGAATGCTTTGTTATTTGTTGACTGCAGAGCGTCAATGTTTACAGCGTTTGGTACGCCATCCTTAAGAATAAGGTCATCGCGAAGATCCTCAGCCAAACCAAATTGAACAACAATGTCATCTGGGTATGGAGTACGGATTGGATCGCTTGACTTCTTCCAAGCTGTGTTACGTACTAGACGCATTTCATCGCCAATTACATACTTATCGATCTTGTATGGACCAGAAGCAAATGGACGAAGGTCGTACTTATCGCCGGTGTCCTTTGACTTCTTAACTGGTGAAAATGCTGGGTATGTCATTGCATAGTTGAAGTCAGCAACTGTACGTGACAGTTTAAATGTAACAGTGTTACCTGAACAGATAATTGACTTATCAAATAATGCCTGACCGGTCTTGTTGTATGGACCCTTGTATGCAGATGAACCATCAGCAAGTGTTGGCACATCAAGCATTGAGATCGCATATGTTGGACCATCAGTTAATACATCTTGAGCGAAAGTACGTGAAATTCCGTACTTAACATCTTCACATGTAATAGCTGATCCATCTTCCCAAGTAACGCCAGCTCGAAGTGTGAACTTCCAGGTCTTAGCGTTGTTGCTTGGAACTCCGGTGTTAGTTGCAAGATCTCCAATTAGAGTTGCACCATTTGCACCGGTTGCAGGCTTGTATGAAACAAGGTTGCGATATACGTATGAGTTGAAGAATGCGATATCCCGACCAACGTATAGACGTTGTGGATCTGGATGCTCCCATTGTTCAGCATGTGTAAGCATGTACAAAGTGCCACCAGTTGTTGGGGCAGCATTTGCAGTGGTGGTTGAGCCAACAGTCAACACAGCAGCTACTAGAGCAATTGCTGATGTTGATGCGATTAGCTTACGCACCGACTTTGTTGTTGCGGACATTTGTCCTCCTAGGTAATTAATAATCCAACTCGCGGCCGCGAATCAGATCAAAACCTGGATCAATATTTTCGAAGCATGCGCATCGCCTCGAATTTACTAACCTAACCAGGTTATCCCGATTTGTTCGGAACTCTATTTTTTTCATTTTACCGCTCGCTCTTTGGATCGATCGCGTCACGGATTGCATCACCAAGTAAATTTAAAGAGAGCACAATAACTATCAACATTATGCAGGGAATTAACAAATAAGCAGGATCTGCTCGCCAGTAGGTAATTGAATCAGCCAGTACTAATCCCCAAGTTGAGGCAGGGGCTTGAATACCAACTCCTAAGAATGAGAAGACAGCCTCGGCTGATAAAAATCCTGGTAGTGAAAGGGACAAAAACACAATTGCAGTTGGCCATAAGTTCGGCAAAATCTCTTTAGAAATAATTCGCCAGTTTGAAGCACCTAATGCTTGCGAGGCTAAAACAAAGTCACGCTCACGCATACTAAGCGCCTGTGATCTAACTAAGCGGGCAAAGCCAGCCCAACCAAAAAATACAAAGAATGCAATTAATACAACTATTCGAGCACCATTTTCTTTAGCAATTCCCATGCTTTCAACTCTTTGCACCATTGGAATACTTAATGCCACAATCATAAATGTGGCTGGAAATGCCAGAATAAAATCTGAAAAACGGCCAACTATTGCATCAAACTTTCCTTTGAAGTAACCACTTGAGATTCCGATTACCAAACCAAGTCCAATTGAAGTCACACTGGTAATTGCTGCAACTGTAAATGAAATTCGTGAACCATAAAGAAGTAGTGTGAAAATATCTCTACCCGCGCCCGGTTCAATTCCAAGTGGGTGAGCAAGACTCATGCCGCCAAATTTTCCAATCGGCATACCGGTGTCATCTAAATTCTCACCATATAACTTGCCCTCTTCTAGCCCCCAAAGCTTGACAATAAGTGGCGCAAAGATTGCTAGTAGTAGAAAAAATGAGGCAACTGCACCAGAGATAATTCCTACTTTATTACCTCTAAATCTTGCCCAAGCGATTTGTTTTGGAGTACGAAGTGTGATTGCAGAACTAGATTTTGGATTATCCAAAGTGGTACTTGCGCTCTTAGCCACACCAGCTCCTTTCACAGCTCCTAATAGATATGTAAAATCTCAATTTGCATAAGCCCTAGACTCAAACGTAAGAAGTGAACGGTAACCAAAAACTGGGTAAATATAAACCCGCCAGTAACATCACCCCACGCTCAGATGGATCTCAAAGCCGTTATAAATCACCCTTTTTCACCCCTAATAGCCATCAATGGTTTGATTCTCAGGTGAGCAGGCAATTTAACTTCAAGGTGGGTAAAACTCTTCCCAATCGTTTGGGTCGAACTGGTGTGATTACAACTGCACACGGTGAAATTAAAACGCCCGCATTTATTCCAGTTGGAACTAAAGCAACTTTAAAATCAGTTCTCCCTGAATCATTAAAAGATTTAGGCGCCCAAGCAGTATTGGCAAATGCTTACCATCTTTATTTGCAACCAGGCTCTGCCCTTATTGATAAAGCAGGTGGCTTATCAAAGTTTATGAATTGGCATGGTCCAACCTTTACCGACTCTGGTGGTTTTCAAGTTTTATCTTTAGGAGTTGGCTTTAAAAAGGTAATTGCAATGGATGAAAATACCTTTCAAGCAGATGATGTAATTGCAGATGATAAAGAACGATTAGCTCATGTTGATGATGATGGCGTTACCTTTAAATCACATCTTGATGGATCAATGCATCGATTTACGCCAGAAATCTCTATGCAGGTGCAGCACCAAATTGGCGCAGATATTATCTTTGCCTTTGATGAGTGCACTACTTTGCATAACACCAGAAGTTATCAAGAAAAAGCGTTAGAGCGAACTAGATTATGGGCAAAGCGTTGTTTGGTCGAGCATGATCGATTAACTAAAGCGCGAAGTGATAAACCATATCAAGCACTCTTTGGTGTGCTACAGGGTGCTCAGTATGAAGATTTAAGAAGAAAAGCGGCAAAGGATTTATCACAGATGAGTATGGATGGAACCTCCTTTGATGGTTTTGGTATTGGTGGGGCGTTAGATAAACAAACTCTTGGTGATATTTTAAAGTGGGTTAATGAAGAGCTGCCAGCAGATAAACCTCGCCACTTCCTTGGCATTGGTGAACCAGATGATTTATTTGTTGGGGTTGAAAATGGCGCAGATACCTTTGATTGTGTTGCCCCATCTAGGCAAGCAAGAACAAGCTCAGTCTTTACCAAGGATGGTCGAGTAAATATCTCAAATGCTCCACATAAGGATGAGTTTTTCCCAATTGAAAAAGACTGCTCCTGTTACACCTGCCGCAACTACACCCGGGCGTATTTATGCCACCTATTTAGAGCAAAGGAGATGGTGGCAGCAACCTTGGCCACAATCCATAACCAGCACTTTATTGTTGGCTTAGTTGATCAGATGCGAGAAAGTATTGAGGATGGCTCATTTTTTGAGTTTAAAGAGCAATTTATGAAGCGCTACTACGGTAAGTAATTAGGAGGTAGATTACGGATATGGATAACGCCCGCAAACCACTTCGAATCGGCATTTTGGGAGCTGCAAGAATTGCCCCAAGTGCAATTATTTTTCCAGCCCATGCAACTGGTCATCAATTAGTTGCTGTTGGTGCTCGTGATAAAGCTCGGGCTGCTGAGTTTGCAAAGCAGTATCAGATTGAAAAAGCATATGGCTCATACCAAGATGTAATAGATGATCCAAATGTGGATGTGGTTTATAACGCACTTCATAATGGCGCCCATGCTCCTTGGAATTTAAAAGCATTAGCTGCCGGTAAGCATGTTTTAAGTGAGAAGCCATCAGCAAGTAATGCAGCAGAAGCTAAGGAAATCGTTGCAGCGGTAAGTAAATCTGGCAAAGTTTTCCTAGAGGGCTTTCACTACTACTACCACCCAGTTTTTCAAAGATTACTTGCCATTGTTAAATCTGGTGAGATTGGTGAGGTAATTAAGGTTGAATCGGCTTTAATTATTCCAATGCCAGATCCAACCGATTTAAGATTGCAATTTGATCTAGCGGGTGGATCAATAATGGATGTTGGGTGCTATGCACTTCATAGCCAACGCATGATTAGCCAATTAATTGCAAATGGTGAGCCAAGCATTGTTAAAACTGAATCAAATGCCCCAGATGGCAAAGTTGATACCAAGTTAAATATGCAGCTTAAGTATCCAAATGGTGTTTCTGGATTAGCAAAAGGTGATTTTGAATCCCCTGCCTTTGAGGCCCCACTAACAGTTACTGGCAGTAAAGGATCTGTACACCTGCCAAATTTTGTAGTTTCAGGTTGGGATCCAAGAGTTATTGTGGATGTGGCTGGTAATAAACGGGTTGAACATCTGCCATCACTATCTACCTACACCTACCAATTAATGGCATTTGCTGATGCAGTAGATCTTGGTAAATCAGTTAAGACTGATGCAAAGGATGCGCTAGCGCAGTCAACATTAATTGATGCTGCATACCTCGCTTCTAATTTACCGCTAAGGCCTACTTTCAAAATCTAGCTTCTTTGGTGGTGAAAATATGAGTAACAAGCTTCCCAAGGTAATTCTCTATTACATCTTTACACCTCTTTCAGATCCGGCTGCAATAAAAATCTGGCAGAAAACTTTATGTACATCTTTAAATTTAAAGGGCCGAATAATTATTTCTCCCCATGGCATTAATGGCACATTAGGTGGAGATATGAATGATCTTAAAAAATACATCCGCCAGACTAGAAGCTATGAAGGCTTTGCCAAGATGAAATTTAAATGGTCTGAAGGTACCGGTAATGATTTTCCAAAGTTAAGTGTGAAGGTCCGTCCTGAGTTAGTTGCCTTTGGACATCCAGATGAAATTAAGGTTGATAAAAATGGTGTGGTTGGCGCTGGTAAACATTTAAAACCTGCCCAAGTTGATGAGTTAGTAGCAAAGCGTGGGGATGATGTGGTTTTCTTTGATGGCCGAAATGCCTTTGAGGCCCAGGTTGGTAGATTTAAAAATGCGGTGGTGCCAGATACTGCAACTACTAGAGATTTTGTGGCCGAGATTGAAAGTGGAAAGTATGACCACCTAAAGGATAAGCCAATTGTTACCTACTGCACCGGCGGGATTAGGTGTGAGGTCTTGTCCTCAGTAATGACTACCCGCGGCTTTAAAGAGGTTTATCAAATTGATGGTGGCATCTTTACCTACGGCAAAGAGTTTGGTGATGATGGCTTATGGGAAGGTGCGCTCTACACATTTGATAACCGAATGTCGATTGAGTTCAGCGAAAAGACAAAATCAATTGCAAAGTGTGAGAAGTGTTCAGCACCAGCTAATCGTTTTTATGATTGCCCTAAGCCACCATGTAACTCACTTAATTTATTATGTCCAAAATGTGCTGAAAAAATGAATGATGAGATCTGTAAACATCCGCAACGCAAGTACTCAAATGCGGAGTTAATCGGCTAACAATTGCCCGGCGTGATCCTTTGGGTGATTGGTATAAGTCTTAAGCCATTTTCTAAGATCATAAGCTCCAGATTCAGTATGAACCCCAGCATTTGAAAGTTGTTCAACACTTAATCTTTTAATTATTTCTAAAGAGGCAGCTCTTGATGCTTTGAACAAGGCAATTGAATTCTCTACTGGCAACTCTGTGTAACCTAATGTAGAACTTTGTGCCCACTTATTTTCATCATAACCTTGAATGGTTGTTCCTGGCTCGGCAATTAACCTTTTAATCCTGGCACAAGATTGTGACTCACTATCGGCAAGATGGTGAATTACCTGCCTGGCATTCCAACCATCACTTTTTGGCTTATCTAAATCCGCTTGATTTAACTTATTGACCGCATCTAAAAAGTAATTAGTTGCTGCTTCATAATCATTTGCATACTGGGTGATCTCAGGATTACTCATGGCTTAATCCTACTAACGGCGCAAGAAATTGAGAAGGGCTAGCCAGATCCGCTTACTTAACTTAGTAGTTTGAATAACTGGGGAGAGCCCAATTACCTTCACACTGGTTGGCTCCCCTGGTGTCTTCACATTATGCAAAGCCGGGGATGACTCATCCAATGAGTTAGCGATAATTTTCATCTGCGAAACAATTGAAATACATCTAACAAATTGGCTTCTTGGTAATTTCTCTGCCTGCTCAAGCAACTCCTCAGTTAAATTATCAGCTGCTAACCTTAAATCTTTAGCAATATTATCAACCTCATTTTCACTGTGCTCAGATTGGATTAACTCAATCTTGGCAGTGATTGCATAACTAGTAGCAGAAAGGGCGTATGCAATCTGACGATCAACAATCTCTTTGCGATTCACATCTAGGCTTGAATCAAATAATGTTCTTGCCATACTTCTAACCTGCACCACCATATGTTCAACTGCAACTCCCTGCACATACAGAGCATCTGCTTCATCAACGCCGGCAAGGGGAGACCATCTGGCATACTCCTTGGCCTCAATGGCTTGTGAGCGCAAATTTGGAATCTCCTCCATTAATAATCTCGCTCTGGCTAACCAATTACCTGCTTGCTTTTGATTAAAGCCGGCTGCTACTCCCTCAGCCATCTCACTAATTAACTCCGCACTTTTCTTACCAATTCTGGCAATCTGATTAACAGTTCGACCAGCCGGGGTATTGGCATGAGAAAAATAAGAGAAGACAATTGCAACGCCCGCGCCAATTAAAGTGGAGGCAAGACGATGCTCTGCGGTAGAGCCTGAGATACCAGGGCCAATAACAATCAATGCAGTTACCGGCACATTTACCGATGCCACCTCTCCTAATCGAAGTCCTCGGGCAACAACTGAACAAAGCAATACAGTGGTGCCAATTGCGATTACACCAAAGTCAAAGTAATGAACAGTAAGAAGTGCTACCCCAGCCCCAATTGCAGTACCAACAATCTGGCCTAAACCTTCCCGAACTGATTTATATAACGAGATTCGAATACTAAGTGCGCAAACAATGGCAGCCACTACCCCGCCCTTAAAAACTAAATTATCCCCAATTACCCAAGCGGTAGCTGAGGCGATTGCAGCAACAAATATCTGTCTAACCCAGGTGCGACGGTTGGTAAATAACCCAATAAACCAATTAAAAAAGCGCTTCACGGGCGGAACTTAATTTTTTTTGCATTCATTAAAACTTTAAGTCTGGCAACTGCGCTCTTACCCATTCCATGTAGTTGTTCTAAATCAGATTGTGAAATCTTTCGTAAATCTGAGACCTTATATAACTTTGCATCTACTAATGCCCGCCGGGCTGGGGCTGCAATGCCGTACTCACGCCACTCTTGATCTAATTTTTCATATCGATCTAATTCAGCCTGCGAGATATCACTTTCTTGTTTTGGCTGATTAGCACTTTTCATGCGCTAATCCTACAACTTTACTTACGTTTCTTTTTGACCATCATCTGAACCATACGCAGTGTCATTAATTTACGCACCAATGTTTTAGGTAGTGGTGTATCAAAGTGAAGAGCTGCTTTGGTTTGCTTGAATTTAACTAAATCACTCTTTAATGCTTCCAGAACTGAGCCACTAAATGGATAGTAAGAGCAACCATTTTTTCTCGCCGCAATTCCACAAACTAACTCCCCATCTAAAATAAAAGCAGGTATTCCATAGGAGATTCCCTGTTTTAATGAAGGCTCAATCTCCATAATTATCGTGCGCATGGTTTTTAGAATACTCTTCTCAGGTTCTGATTGAAGTGCGATGTATTGATCAATTTCTCGCTTACTCAATTATTGACCCCAGAAAATTATTTTACTTACCAATTACTTTATCTACGTTGCTTGCAGGCTCTGGCTGCTCTTGAAATGGCTCTGGTCCTAAAAATTCCATCATTTCATCATCTGTTGTGCTTGGATCATCAAACCACGCAACCAATGGATCACCTTGAAGTGGGTTATATAACTTTTGAAATTCGCTATATTTCATAGGCCAATTATCTCCCAACTAAAGCTGGATTACTAGTTCTAAATGCGGTTTGGATATTCCAAATATCCATATTTTTATCTATTGAATCAATTATTAATACTACTCTAGGTAATTTTTGCTTTGGAGTAAAGACAATCTGCCTTAACCCATAATAGGGGTGGTGCTCACTCCTACTCAGCAGCTCGGTAGCAGCAACAAACTCTGATCTTAAGTACTTATATGTTAAGCCATGCTTCATTAAAATCTTAACGCGAATAGAGGGCTCACATATTAAGTCGCTAATCCAAATCGGTTTCCATCTGTTCACCGGCAAATTATTATTTAGATTACCCTGGAATTTCTTAAC
>SESB01001841.1_pt1 | contig 13184 bp, 8 predicted proteins | sample 3171441 | NCBI WGS metagenome assembly SESB01 (sample SAMN06051867, study PRJNA518727) | freshwater metagenome | biome: subpolar coniferous forest; feature: holomictic lake; material: water; isolation source: holomictic Lake 227, 6 m depth | place: Canada: near Kenora, Ontario | collected 2014-07-08...
TCAAAATTTGTTGGGTGAAATAGAAAAGCTGGGCGCCAAGGATATGGAGCTGTGCATGCAGTGCGGGAATTGTGCTGCAGCTTGTCCCTTGTCAAGTGGCGCCAATACCTTTCCACGAAAGATATACCGTTATCTTCAACTGGGATTAAAAGATAAATTACTCGAATCTCCCGAACCATGGCTCTGTTATTACTGCGGTGACTGTAACACCGACTGTCCTCGTGGTGCTGAGCCGGCAGAAACCATGATGGCCACCAGACGCTGGCTGACAACACAGTTTGACTGGACCGGCCTTGCCCGGTTATTTTATTCATCACCCAAATGGCAGGTAGCCGCTTTTCTCACCGTAACACTGGGGATTATTCTGCTTTTTCTCTTTGGACACGGGCCGGTTATTACCGATCGGGTCGCCTTGAATTCATTTGCCCCCCCCCACTGGGTGCATATCGGTGACCAGATCATGTTCGCCATACTGGGCGCCCTACTCCTTTCAAATGGATTTCTCATGTACCGGGGTATTATGAAGAACACCCAAATACCCATTGTCACCTACCTTACCCAGGCCCCGGTCTTTTTGCTCCACTATTTGACCCATAAACGATGGCGAAAATGCGGAACAGGTCCAAGCTCCAGATGGCTGCGCCATTTTCTATTGTTTTCCGGTTATGTCGTAATGGAAATTTTCATCATCGGTTTTCTCGAAAACTTCCAGACGGACATTGTGCATCCTTTCTGGCATCCCACACGGATTTTCGGATACTATGCAACTGTTGCACTCATGCTGATTTCGGGCAACATGTTATATAGCAGATGGTATGTAAAAGAAGAAAAGCTTCACCGATATTCCGATTTTACAGATGTATTTTTTCTGATTTTATTATTTGTCAGCGCTTTTACCGGGATTCTCATTCATATCTTCCGTCTTTCAGGGTGGCCAATCGCCACCTACACCATCTATACCATCCATGTCGCCATCGTTGTCGGCATGCTTAGTATCATGCTTCCCTTTGGAAAATTATCCCATCTTTTTTACAGGCCTCTTGCGATCTTTTTGACCACATTAAAAGAAAAAGCTGTCAAAGAATCCCAGGTTGTTTTTGAGACAGTGACAAAAGATGTGGGTGACAATTTTATGGGTTGTATGCAGTGCGGTACCTGTTCCGGTGTTTGCCCGTGGAACCGGATTACCTATTACAGCCCTCGACAGATACTCAGAAATATCAGCCTTGAAACCTGTACCCAGGCAACCGTTGATACGACCGCCTGGGATTGCGCCACCTGCGGCGCCTGTGTGGAGCATTGCCCAAGAGGGATTGAAATCATTGATCTTGTAAAATCCATACGCGAGCAGAATGTGGCCGCCAAAAAACTTCCCAAAATTTTTACGGCCCCTGTCGGCAGCCTGAAAAAGAAAGGAAATCCCTGGAACGGCAAGCCGCAGGATCGGCTTGACTGGGCAAAGGATGTTGGTATGCCAGCCTTTAGCCGGGAGAATGAGTACTGCCTTTTCACCTGCTGCACGACCGCTTATGATACCAGCCCTTCAAAAGGTTGCGAAAAGGCCGGCAAGTCACTGGTGAAATTACTCGCACATGCTGACGTCTCCTTTGGGACACTGGGGGACAAGGAAAGCTGCTGTGGTGATCAGGCCGCTTCCATAGGCGAAAAAGAAACATTCTCAGGTCTTGAAAAGAAAAATACGGATATGTTTATTGGTTCAGGGGTTAAAAAGATTTTAACCTTCTCTCCACACTGCATGAATACATTCAAAAATCAGTATGCAGGCTTGAAAAATGCTGTGGATACGGAGCATTATATTGAACTTCTCGACAGGCTGATAGCAAAAGGCCGGATCAAACCGGTGGGTATGGTAGATATGACTGTCACCTATCATGACCCCTGTTATCTGGGACGGCACAATGGCATTTACGATGCGCCCAGAAGAGTGCTGAACAGCATCCCAAAACTCAGGCTGGTTGAAATGGAAAATAACAGGGAAAGAAGCCTGTGCTGCGGCGGTGGCGGCGGTGGCCTCTGGAAAGAGTATCCGCGGGATCATCGGTTTGGTGTCGTGCGTGTGCGTCAGGCGATTAAAACCGGCGCTGATGTCATTGCAACGGCTTGCCCCTATTGTATCCGGATACTGAATGAAGCCATAACTGAGCTGAATGTCGAAAATAAAATACAAGTTCAGGATATTTCTGAACTCGTGTTAACATCGGTTGAATTTTCGAATGATACCAAAAAGAGTCATACCCATATTACAAGCCTTGAGCAGGAGGACTGTCATGTCTGAACGAATCGGATTCTATATCTGCCACTGCGGTATTAATATCGCCTACCGGGTTCGGGTGGCGGAAGTCGCCGCATACGCATCAACCTTTCCCGGGGTGGTGGTGGCGCGGGATTATTTATTTATGTGTTCTGATCCTGGCCAGGAACTTATTGAAAGTGACGTAAAAAAATACGACCTGACCCGGGTGGTGGTGGCTTCCTGTTCGCCAAGGATGCATGAAAAAACGTTCAGGTCCGCCTGCCAGCGGGCAGGGCTCAACCCTTACCATGCTTTTCATATGGTATGTGTCAGAGAGCATGGATCATGGGTAACCGAGAATGAAGATGATGCCACGGAAAAAGCAAGAATTATCGTAAGGGCGGGCCTTAAAAGAGTCTCTTTCCAGAATGCACTGATCCCGAGCCAATTCTCCGTCAATTCAAACAGTCTGATAGTGGGTGGCGGCATCGCCGGAATGCAGGCCGCCATTGATATTGCAAGTGCGGGTTTCAAAGCCTACCTGGTTGAAAAAGCGCCAACTGTGGGCGGTCACATGCTTCAATACGACAAAGCATTTCCCACACTCGACTGTACCGCCTGTATCGGCACACCCAAAATGGTGGCGGTCGGCCAGGATAAAAATATTGAATTAAGAAGCTATTGTGAAGTTGAACATGTCAGCGGGTTTGTGGGTAACTTCAAGGTTACGATCAATAATAAGGCAAGATACATCAAAACCAATTGTACAGGGTGTGGTGACTGTGCAAAGGTCTGCCCGGTTGATTTTCCCAATGAATGGGATGTCAATACGAAAATGCGAAAAGCTGTTTACCTGTCTTTCCCCCAGGCCGTGCCGGTCAGATATGTGATTGACAAAAGGACAACGGCCCCGTGCAGAACCTCCTGCCCTGCCGGAACCAATGTACAGGGATATGTACAGATGGTGAAAATCGGTAATTATCAGCAGGCCCTCAATATCATCATGGAACGTCTGCCTTTGCCCGGAGTCCTGGGACGGGTATGCCCCCATCCCTGTGAAACCGACTGCAGAAGAGCTTTGGTTGACTCTGCCGTTTCTATTCGGGATTTAAAAAGATTTGCCGCCGATCATGCCAGATTAGAGGATGTCCCCCTTCCTGAAGTTGAAGAAATTGATAAAAAAATCGCTGTCATAGGATCAGGTCCCGTTGGACTTACCGTGGCGTATTATCTAAGGCGCAAGGGATTTAAGGTTTGCATATTTGAGTCCATGGAAAAACCGGGTGGTATGCTGAGAACCGGTATCCCTGATTACAGGCTGCCGCCAGCCATACTGGATCAGGAAATCGGTCATATTCTATCCACAGGAGTCACGCTTAAAACCGGCATGGCTTTGGGCCGTGATTTTACCCTGGCAAGCCTTAAAGACCAAGGCTTTGACGCCATATTCCTTGGAATAGGGGCCCATGTTCCCGTCAAAATGAATATTGAAAATGAAGATGCGGACGGAGTAGTGGACGCTGTGCCGTTCCTTCGCAAGGAAAACCTTGAAAAGGCTGGGTCTGCTAAAAAGAGGGTCGTGATCATTGGCGGTGGAAATGTAGCCATGGATGCGGCCAGAGTCGCCGTAAGATCCGGCGCCCAAAGCGTGTCCGTCGTTTACAGAAGAACCGAACAGGAAATGCCTGCCGACCATGAAGAGATTGAAGGCGCCAAGGAAGAAGGTATTAACTTTATCACGCTTGTGGGACCTAAAAAAGTTGTGACGGAAAACGGCAGGGTTGTCGGCATTGAATGTATTAAAAATAAACTTGGCCCTGTTGATGCGGGCGGAAGAAGGCGGCCTGTCCCCATTGAAGGCAGTGAATATGTCATTGCCTGCGACATGATCATTCCCGCTATTGGTCAGAGCGTTGAAACTGAGCCCGTTTTAAAGGAAACACACTTTGATCTGACCGCACGGGGAACCTTCAAGGTTGACCCTTCCACCATGCAGACATCGGAACCCGGAGTTTTTGCCGCAGGGGATGCCGTCACAGGACCAGCCACAGTGGTTGAGGCCATTGCCGGCGGTCACAAGGTTGTCAAAGCCATTGAACGATATTTAAACCAGGAAATGGCCTTATTTGACAAAGAAAGAAAACAGCGGGAAGAGGATACCAAGCCAGACGAAAAGAATTTTGTTCCTGTCCCCGAAGATGCGACCTTGGTGGCCAGAGCCAAGTCGGTATTTATAGAACCTGCCACAAGAAAATCATCTTTTGAAGAAGTGGATATGGGACTTTCAGAAGCTTCCGCCCAAAGCGATGCGGGGAAATGCCTGAACTGTGGCGGTTGCTGCGAGTGCAAACTGTGTGTGGATGCATGTAAAGCCAAAGCCATTGACCACGACATAAAAGATGAACGAGAAATCATTGATGTCGGCTCCATCATCATTGCCACCGGATTTGATCCACTTGACCCAACTCCAATGACCCAATATGGGTATGGTAAATATGCCAATGTGTTTACCAATCTTGAATTTGAAAGATTATCCAACGCCACGGGTCCGACCCTGGGAAAGCTTTTGAAACGTGATCTTAAAGATCGCATGAAGTTTACCGAGCCGCCAAAAAGTGTGGCCATTCTTCATTGTATCGGTAGTCGCGACATCAATTATCATGAATACTGTTCCCGGACCTGCTGCATGTATGCGTTAAAATATGCACATCTTATCAAGGACAAATGTGGTCACAGCACCCAGGTTTACAATTTTTATATTGACATGCGTTGCTTTGGGAAAGGGTATGAAGAATTCTATAAAAAAGTCCAGTCTGAAGGCGTTCGCATGATCAGGGGAAAGGTCGGCTCCATCACTGAAGCGCCAAACGGCATGTTGACGGTTGTGGCCGAAGATACGCTTTCCTGCAGAATGCTTGAAATTGAGGTGGATATGGCCATTCTTTGTACGGCCATGGAGCCAAGATCCAATGCCCAGGATGTCATGCGTAAATTCGGTATTGGCATTGGCGCCGATGGATTTTTTCAGGAAGAACATCCCAAGCTCGCCCCGGTATCCACTCCATCCAGTGGAGTTTTCCTTGCAGGTGCATGCCAGGGCCCAAAGGATATTCCAGATACCGTGGCCCAGGCAAAGGGAGCGGCAGCCGAATGTATGGCCCTGAGTGCAAAAGGAATCGTCGAAGTGCCACCCATGATTTCATATATCGATCCTGATGTATGCGTGGGCTGCCAGGTATGTATCGTGCTCTGCCCCTATTCCGCCATTGAATTTGATTATTTCAACGCTATTTCAGTCGTCAACAGTGCTGTGTGCAAGGGTTGTGGCAGTTGTGCAGGTCATTGTCCCAGCGGTGCGGCAAAAGTTCGCCACTTTACAGACCAACAGATTTTTGCGGAAATTGACGGATTATTACTTAATTAAACAGGAGTCTTGATATGAGCGAGTTTGAACCAAAAATAGTGGGCTTTTTTTGTAACTGGTGTACGTTTACCGCTGCAGATCTGGCGGGTACGTCTCGGTTGTCGTACCCGCACAATATTAAAATTATCCGGATGATGTGCAGTGGAATGGTGGATCCCAAATATGTCATCAAAGCTTTTCTAAACGGCGCAGACGGTGTTTTGATCGGCGGATGCTGGCCAGGAGACTGCCATTATATCAATGGAAATCTCAAGGCCAGACGACGGGTAGCCATGCTGACTGAGATTTTAAAAGAATACGGGATTGACGAGAAACGGTTCTGGCTTCGCTGGATTGCGGCAAGTGAAGGAACCATGCTTAGGGAAGTCGTCAGTGAAATGACCGCCAAACTTAAAGCGCTCGGCCCAAGCCCTCTTAACAGGGAAGCCCCAGGCAAAGAAAAAAAATAGGTTGAAAAAACGGAGAAGATACGAATGGCGAATTTTATAAAAGTGCCCTTTAAAAAAGGCGAACTGAATCAAAAACTGGCGGATATTTTCAAAGGCATGATGGAAAAAGGTGTGGTAAACGCCCTGCTTGCTCCCATGAAGCAACCTAAAAGAGGGGTGATGCTAACGCTTGTTACCGATCCGTTCCATGTGGAAGCCATTGATCCTTTTGCACCGGTGGCGCCTGTGAATGGTGCAAAAGTTGTCTCATCCATCACAGCAAAACCTTCCGGCAGAAAAATGGCGGTGGTTTTAAGATCCTGCGAGATCAGGGCGCTGGTTGAGCTTTGCAAACTTAAACAGGCCAATCTTGAGGATGTACTGCTTATCGGCATTGACTGTCTTGGACGATATGAAAACCTTGACTTTGTCAAGCTACAGGCTGCGGGAGAATCCTCTGAATCTTTTATTGTAAAGGCCCTTGCAGGAAATACGGAGAACAGCGGTTGTGATGTTTCCGGCGCCTGCAAAATATGTGAATTTCCGGTGGCGGACAATGTGGATTTAAGGCTCTGCATCATTGGTACAGGTCCTGATGCCCTTTATATCGAAAGCCTTACGCCTAAAGGAGATCAAGCTCTTGAAACAGTGGGGCTCAAAACCGGGGATACTCCAGGCAACCGGGAAGCAGCGGTTCAACAATTGGTAAAAAAGCGGAAAGAAGCCTGTGATGAGGCATTCGCCGAGTACAGGGCATCCACTCATAGCATTGACGCCCTTGAAGACAAACTTGCCAACTGCATTAACTGCTACAACTGCAGGGTGGCGTGTCCTGTCTGTTATTGCAAGGAGTGCGTGTTTGTGACCGATACCTTCCGCCACAACGGGGATCAGTATATGGGATGGGCGGATACGTTCGGAACACTTAAAATGCCAACAGACACAATTTTTTATCACTTGACCCGTATGAGTCATATGAGTCTGTTCTGTGTCGGATGTGGTCAGTGCACCAGCGCCTGTCCTAACAGTATCGATCTTATGCCCATTTTCAGGACGGCGGCCCAGAAGACCCAACAGAGGTTTAATTATCAGGCAGGTCGATCCCATGACGAAAAACAGCCGTTGACTGTTTTTGAGAATGATGAGTTGGTTGAAGTGACAGGGCAGGTAAAATAGGAGAATATTATGGCAGAAAAAAAGCCCACAGGCACGGTTCTTGTCGCAGGCGCCGGCGTTTCCGGGATAAAAGCCGCCATAGAGCTGGCTGAGATCGGATACAAGGTTTTGCTGACGGATTCGTCACCCCAGATCGGCGGTATTCTGGCCAAGCTGGATAACCAGTTTCCCACGGACCACTGCGGGATGTGCCGGATGTTGCCCATGGTTGGCCGGGAGTATGCTTCCCAATATTGTATGCGCAAAGGCCTGTACCATGAAAATATAGATATCCTGCCGTTTACCGAACTCAAAAGCGTTGAAGGGGATGCCGGTAATTACACCATCGAATTATTAAAAAAGGCCCGATATATTGACACGGACAAGTGTAACGGACTCGGTGAATGCATAAAGGTCTGTCCGGTTGAAGTTGCTGACGAGTTCAACCACGGCCTGACCAGACGAAAAGCTGTTTACAAACCAGTCCCCCACAGCACGCCCCAGATGCTTTTAATCGACATGGACACCTGTACCCGATGCAATGCCTGTGTTGATGTCTGTCCCACCCATGTAATCAATCTTGAGGCGGAAGACGAACTCCTTACAAGACAGGTTCATGCGATTATTCTTGCATCAGGTGTAAAGCTTTATAATTTGAAAGAATTTGAAGACGCCAAATCATGGGCTGTGTCTCCCGATGTGGTTAGTTCCCTTGCTTTTGAGCGCATTATCAGCGGGTCCGGCACATTTGATGGAGAAATCAAACGGCCATCCGATGGCAAATCTGCTAAAAAGATTGCCTGGGTGCAATGTATGGGGTCCAGGAATAGAAGACAGAAAAGAGACTATTGTTCCTCTATCTGCTGCATGTTTGCACTCAAAGAAGCGGTGCTGGCCAAGGAAAAAGGCGGTGACGATGTTGAAACCACTATTTTCTACATGGATATGCGAACCTTTGGTAAAGATTTTTACCGATACTATGAAAAAGCCGTTGATGAGCATGGAGTAAAACTGATTCGCTGCCGTGTTCAGGGGGTTATGCTTAATCCTGATAAAAGTCTTTCCATGCGATATTATGATTCTGAAACCCAGAAATTTTTTGTGTCTGATTATGACATGGTGGTTCTTTCAACCGGACAGATTCCCTATGAAACACATAAAAAACTGGCGGATATGCTTCATCTCGAAGTCAATCCCTTAGGCCTTTTGCCCACTGAGACATATGACAAGGTCAAGCTGGTTAAACCGGGTGTTTTTCTATGCGGGTCCCTCATGGGTCTCACCGATTTAAGCGAGGCCATCAGCAGTGGAATCGCTGCTGCCGGACAAGTCAGCAGATATTTATCAAGTATAGATGTGTCCATACTTGAAGAAGAGGCGATTGCCGAACCCACTGCAAAGGACAGAGATGAGCCGCTCATATCGGTTGTTCTTTGTAAATGCAGTGAAAAAGTAAAAGAGAGCAGTGTTGATTTTAGCGCCCTTGGAACAGGACTCAAAAAGTTGAACAGTGTAGGCGAAGTCAATATCATTGATATGGTCTGCAGTGATGAAGGGAAAAAAACTGTTCTTGAACTCCTGGGCAAATCAAAATGTAACCGCCTCCTGATTGGTGCCTGTCATCCTTTCATGTATCGTAAATCCTTAAAAAATCTTGCAAAAAAAGCGGGATTCGCCGCCTCTTTGTTTGAGATTATTGATCTTTCATCCATTGTTCATAAGGGATTTTTTGAATCTGAAAAAAAAGACCACACCCGTGAGGCATATAGTGAAATCAGATCCATCATAGAAAACCTTAAGCTGAAACCCGCCCTCCATGTTGAAATACTTCCCATAAACCCGGTCGCCCTTGTTGTGGGCGGTGGGATCGCAGGCATGCATGCCGCTTTCTGTCTTGCCCAAAGAGGGGTAGAGGTTCACCTGGTTGAAAAGACGGACAAACTGGGGGGATATGCCGGAACAAGAATCGAACATACAATTGATGGGCTTACGCCTGTGTACATGGCAAAAGACCTGACCATTAAAATTCTTGAACATAAAAACATCACTCTTCATAAAAATTCTGAAGTGGTCGGCTCACAAGGATCATTAGGCGCCTTTGAAACAAAGATCAGGGATTTATCCAAAGAAGAAAACTTTTATTTGCGACATGGTGCCGCCATCATTGCAACCGGTGGGCATGAGGGTGAAACAACTGAATATGAATACGGTAATTCAGATCAGATTCTTACCCAGGCTGAACTTAAAGACGGACTTGCTACGGGAGAAATTGATGTCAGTGATGCTGAAACGATTGTCATGATCCAGTGTGTGGGTTCCAGGGAAAAACAGGGAAGGGAATACTGTAGCCGTATCTGTTGTGTCGGAGCCATCGCCAATGCATTGACCATCAAGGAAAAAAATCCGGAAGCCAGGATTTTTATTCTGTACCGGGATGTGATGACATACGGGTTTACCGAACAATATTATACAAAGGCGCGGTTGGCCGGCATTGTTTTTGTGAGCTACAGCCTTGATAACAAACCCAAGGTTGAACTTACCGACGGGAAACCGGTGATAAAGTTTATAGAACCTGTCCTGAATTCCGAAATTCAACTGTCACCTGATTATCTCATTCTCTCCACCGGCGTTGATCCTGAAGCTTCCAATCGAGATGTCGGCAAGGCTTTTGGCCTCCCTGTAAATGAGGATGGCTTCTTTGTCGAAGCGGATTCAAAATGGCGCCCAGTTGAATTCCTGAAGGTGGGTCTATATGTTGCCGGTGTCGCCCATTCCCCCATGACCCTGAAAGATGCGATCCTTCAGGCTGAAGCCGCAGCACAGAAAACCTATGCCTATTTGTCTGGACGAAAAATCCACACGGCCCATACGATTTCAAGGGTGCATGACGCCATTTGTGTGAGGTGTCAACGATGCGTTGATATCTGCCCCTATGGCGCCCGTTCATACGATGAGGTTCTTGACAGAATAATAGTGGATGGGGCCACATGTCAGGCATGCGGAATGTGTGGAGTCGCCTGTCAGAATAACGCTGCAGAGATCATGGGTTTCAGTGACAAACAGATCATGGCGGTCATTGATGCCAAATTGTCCAAAGCCCCGATGTTTGCAACTGCAGAATAGGAGACATGGATTATGGATTTCAGTACATCGGATAAAGATTTGTGGAAACAGATATACAACACCAAGGATCTGTTACATTGTTTTAACTGCAGTACCTGTCTATCGGGCTGCCCCGCATCCCATGGCGATCCACCGCTTCTGGTGAGAAATCTTGCTCGCATGGTGGTATTTGGATTGGAGGAAGAGCTCCTGAATGATGATACCCCATGGGCCTGTGTGTCCTGTTCCAGGTGCGAAGAAATGTGCCCCATGGATGTAAAGCCATTTGAAATGATCCTTGCCATACGAAAGTGGCAAACTTCCAATGACGAGACTCGCGTTCCCACAGCCATTGTCGAGATATACAAAAGAGGATACACCCAGTCGGTCGGTACCAACACAGAGTTGAGAACATCCCTGGGCCTGCCCGAGCTTCAAACCATAACAAAGATGCCTGAAATGCTGAAACTTTATCAGGAAATGCTTATGAAAACACCTGTGGTCAGCGAAAACGACTATATGTTTAATGAGGAATAAAAGAAATGGAATTATGTCTTTTCTTAGGTTGTAATACCCCGGCCATAAGACCGGATGTTGAGAGGGCCATCAGGGCGACCATGCCGGAGCTGGGTGTTGACATAGCCGATGCGGAGGGATATGTATGCTGCCCGGCTTTTGGTTCATTTCCTTCCACAGATGATGATTCCTATCTTGCATCTTCAGGGTGGAATCTTTCCATTGCAGAAGCCAAAGGTCTGGACATCATGGTTCAATGCGGCTCGTGCTATAGTTCCCTGCGGATGGGACGCGATCACCTTGCCCATGATGAAGTAAAACTCGCAAGGGTGAATGAACTGATAGAGCTGACCGGCCGAAAACTCGAATGCAAGACAAGGGTCCGTCATATATCTGAAATCCTCTATAACGAAGTGGGAGCCGAAAAGATTTCCAAGACTATAAAAAAAAGTCTTAACGGTCTTCATGGCGTGATACAATATCCCTGCCATACCCTTTTCCCCAGTGAAATTGTTGGGTTTGAAGAATCGCCGAGAGAGCCCAAAGCTTTGCGACTGCTGACCGAAGCATTAGGGGCAACGGTTGACCACTACAGCCGAGAACTTCAGTGCTGCGGCGGAGCCGGAGGTTTTTCAAAAAGCTCCCCTGCCGAAGCCACCGAATTTGCAAAAACCAAACTGGACGCTATTATTGAGGAAACAAAAGCCGACTTCATTGTTGTATCCTGTATCACCTGTCTTATGTATCTGGATAATATTCAGAAAAAGCTCAACGAGGCGGAAGGCGCTGATAAATACAAAATACCGGTTTTTGACTACAATCAGTTGTTGGCTCTTTGCATGGGATTTGATCCGAAACAGGTCGCATCCATTTGTACTGTCCCGCGCACTGCCGTGATAGACAAGATTATAGCAGGGTGATTGACAAGGCCTGCAAGAATGGTGTGGATGATTTAGTAAGGCGACCGGCCGGTCGCCCCTACAAAGAACCATATACAGATGTTTTTACAATCAGATTGCATAGAGGGTAGATATGTTTAAAAAGATACTATTTACAACATCCATAACAAGCGCCTGTGACCCGGCCGCCAGGGTTGCTTTTAATATCAACAACCTCTACAAGGCGCATATAACCATTTTCCATGTCACAGAGGGAAAAGACATGGATGGCTCCGAGGCCAGTGCTTATGAAAAATCTATCCAGGGGGTCAAAGAAAAAATAGAAACCTATTATGCAGATTATCTGTCAAAATCCAAAAACCATGACATGGTAACAGTCATAGGTGATCCATGCAAGGAGATTTTGGAGGAAATCCGAAAGAGTAAACCCGACCTTCTGGTGATGGGTGTCAGCACCGGGGGCGAAGCCACTCTTGAAAATGCAATTGAAAATGCTGGATCAACCTTTCAAAAAGTTGTAAAAACATCGGAATGTCCGGTATTGATTGTTAACCGTGCGGCCGCATCTTTCTGGGGCGCAGTTTCAAATGTGATTTTCGCCACTGACTTTTCAAAAACATCTGATAAAGCCTTTGAGTTTGCATGTAACCTCGCAAAGAACACAGGGTGTGAACTCCATATCTTTCACGCTCAGAATACGAGTCTTACCCCCAACTCACAAGTTTTTGATCAGAACGCCATCGAAGAGCGCATCCGTGAAAAACTTCGTTTTTCAAGAAAAAAATACGCTTCAAAAATGGAAGGAATTGAAAATTATTCAATAGAGGTCTGGGAAGGGAACCCCTATATTGAAATTGTAAAATATGCCAGGGAGAAATATGCAGACTTGATTATCATGGCCCAGGACTCGAAAAACCCAGGCTCGGAAACCGGTGAATTAGGGAGTACGATTAAACAGGTGATTCTTCGCGCCGGTTGCCCTGTCCTCTGTATTAATAAGTAAGAGAGTTCTTGATAGATGGAGGAGAAAATGAAAAAAATTCTCATAATTGATGATGATCCCATGATCCGGAAGTATCTGTCCAGTTTACTAAATGATAACGGGTATGAGACCGCTATGGCGGAAAATGCAAAGGATGCACTGGACCTTGTCGGTTCGGAGTCTTTTGATTTGATCACCCTGGATCTGGAAATGCCGGGAGAATGGGGAACACGTTTTTTCAGCAAACTGGCTCAGGATAAGCAGAAGAAAAATATTCCGGTTATTGTCATCAGCGGAATGTCCGGTAATCAATATGCGATCCCCAAGGCGGTCGCCAGCCTCACAAAACCCTTTGACCAGAAAGAATTGTTAAAAATCGTGCGTGACGTTTTGCAATAATGGTCCAAGGAAAACCCATGATCAT
>SESB01001845.1_pt1 | contig 13174 bp, 13 predicted proteins | sample 3171441 | NCBI WGS metagenome assembly SESB01 (sample SAMN06051867, study PRJNA518727) | freshwater metagenome | biome: subpolar coniferous forest; feature: holomictic lake; material: water; isolation source: holomictic Lake 227, 6 m depth | place: Canada: near Kenora, Ontario | collected...
GATATCACTCTCATTACTACAAGGGATGGGAAAAAGTCATTACAATCATTATTTGAAAAAACATGTGATTCCATTTATTTAAAAATTATTGATTTTGAAAATCTTAACACAACATCGATTGGTAATGGCACTATCTTTGTTGATGATCACTTTTTAGATCAGAATGATCCTGTTTCTATACTTCACATGTTACGGGATCGAATGATTGAATCGCAAGATATAATATTTCTGATTGAGCTTGTAGGAGGAAATCATAAGTGGTTGCGTGAATCGCTGATAAGTCGTAAGTTTTCTGCAAGGTATTGGCCGGATTGGAACATATTTCACAAATTACTTATTGCTACTAATTACGAGAAAGTCTGGCTTAATAATCCGGAATGTGATAAGAACGGCTCACAACTAGCTGTTATTTCAGCGCGTATTGGTATTAAGCATGATAGACCTTTGGTATCCGTTATAATGCCTGTATTCAATGAATATTCAACTTTTGAGCAATCAATTAATAGGGTTTTAAGCAAGGAAATATCTGGGGTCGATATTGAAATTATAGTTGTAGAAAGCAATTCTACTGATGGCACAAGAAACCTTCTTATTAAATATTGGGGGAATAAAAAAGTCAACATAATCTTGCAGGATATACCAAGAGGAAAAGGACATGCCGTTCGCGAAGGTTTAGCTATAGCTAAAGGTGATATTATCTTAATACAAGATGCTGACCTTGAGTATGATGTTAATGACTATGACGCACTTGTAGATGAGTTAACCTCTTGGCGCTCATCGTTTGTTCTTGGTTCGCGACATACAGGTAATCTTAAAATGCGCAAGTTTACTGATATGCCTATTATCGCTAATCTTTATAATCTTGGTCATATTATATTTGTCAGCTTAATTAATTATCTGATTAAAACAAACTTGAAAGACCCTTTTACTATGTATAAAGTTTTTTACAAAGACTGCATTTATGGCCTTAATTTTCGTTATAAACGTTTTGATTTTGATCACGAATTGGTTATTAAATTATGTCGAAAAGGATTTTGTCCAACTGAAATTCCAGTTAACTATATAGCCCGATCATTTTCAGAAGGTAAAAAAGTCTCATTTTTAAAAGACGGGATATCTTGGATTCAAAAAGATATTCAGTTAGCATATGAACCAATAGATAATCCTAAGCTTGGTACACTTTCATGAATAGATATGCGCGAATACTTATGAGCTTATATTCAAAATAACTTTATTTATGAAGGTATTAGATGAACTGTATTATTACCGGGTGCGCAGGTTTTATTGGCAGTACCCTTGTAGATCGCCTTTTAGATAATGACCATCATGTAACGGGTGTTGACAATTTTTCAACCGGTCAGCGGCGATTTCTTGAAAGGGCATTGGAGCATCCGAATTTTCGGCTGATTGAAATTGACCTCTTGAATCTAGATGAGTTAATAACTGTTTTTGATGGTAATGAGTCGGTTTTTCATCTTGCAGCGAACGCTGATGTTCGTTTTGGAACAGAGCATCCGCGCAAAGATCTTGAGCAGAATACGATTGCTACATATAACGTCCTCGAGGCCATGCGTGCCAACGGGATAAAGAAAATAGCATTTTCTTCTACCGGCTCAGTTTACGGCGAGTCGCCTGTTGTGCCGACGCCTGAAGATGGACCATTTCCTATACAGACTTCGCTCTATGGAGCATCTAAGGCCGCCTGCGAGGGATTGATTTCTTCCTATTGCGAAGGTTTTGGTTTTCAGTCCTGGATTTTCCGCTTTGTTTCAATACTTGGTGAGCGTTACACCCATGGTCATGTTTTTGATTTTTATCAAAAATTGAAACTTGATTCTTCAAGCCTGCCTGTACTTGGTAATGGCAAGCAACGTAAATCGTATCTCTATGTTCAGGATTGTATCGATGCGATCCTTTTAGCCATGGACAAAGCAGGTAATAAGGTTAATATTTTCAACCTTGGAGTTGATGGGTATTGCGACGTGAACGACTCTATTGGATGGATTTGCGAAGTGCTTGGCGTTCAGCCTGAACTGCAATATTCTGGAGGAGACCGGGGTTGGACAGGTGATAATCCCTTTTTATTTCTAGATACTCAGAAGATTCAGTCGTTAGGTTGGACTCCAAAAATCGGTATTCGTGAAGGTGTGATTAAAACAGTTGAGTTTTTGCGCAGTAATGAATGGATATTTGAAGCAAGGAACTGATTATGAAAGTATGTGTACAAGGTCTGTGGCATCTTGGTTCTGTAACTGCAGCTTGCCTTGCATCACTTAATCATGAGGTTGTTGGGCTTGATGCTGATCAAAAAATTATTTATAGGTTAAATCAAGCAAAGGCCCCAATATTTGAACCTGGACTTGACGAATTGATTGTTGAAGGAATTGCTCACGAACAACTTCGGTTTACAACTGAAAGAGCCGATGCGGTAGCCGATGCGGAAGTTCTTTGGGTTACTTTTGATACTCCTATAGATGATGATGATCAGGCAGACGTTGAATTTGTCCTGAACCAGATCAAGGGTGTTTTGCCTCAATTGGCTGATGGGACAATTGTATTGGTCTCCTCCCAGATGCCAGTAGGCTCAATTCGGAAGATTGAAGATTTTGTTTTTGAAAATCTGGCAGGAAAACAGCTCAGCTTTGCCTGTTCTCCCGAAAACCTTCGACTTGGCAAAGCTCTTGATATATTCTTGAATCCTGATAGAATAGTGGTGGGTATTCGTAGTGATGAAGCTCGTTACAAGTTGGAAAAATTGTTGTTGCCAATAACTGACAGGATTGAATGGATGTCTGTGGAGTCGGCTGAAATGACAAAGCATGCAATCAATGCGTTTCTTGCGACTTCAGTAACGTTCGCGAATGAGATTGCATCAATATGTGAAATGGTTGGAGCTGATGCAAAGGAGGTTGAGCGAGGTTTAAAGAGTGAGCAGCGAATTGGTCCTAAAGCATATTTGTCACCTGGTGGTCCGTTTGCAGGAGGGACATTGGCTCGTGATATCGAGTTTCTTGGTGTTGCAAGTCGCGCGAAACATTTGTTGACGCCGCTACTCTCTTCGGTTCGATCTAGTAATGACGAGCATAAAAAGTGGGTGCGTAGGAAGTTGCTTAATATTTTTGGCGAGTTAAAGGGTATTAAAGTAGCTGTCTGGGGTTTAACGTATAAGTCGGGCACCGATACCTTACGCCGTTCTCTCGCAGTGGAGCTTTGTGACTGGTTGATTGAGCGGGGTGCTCTTGTGCATGTGCATGATCCGGTAGTGAAGGATGTGCAAGAGCGATGGGCCGATAGAGTTGTAAGCCACGTAAAGGCGCTGGATGCTGTAGCTGAAGCAGATGCGTTGGTAGTTGGTACTGAATGGCCTGAATTCCGTAAGGAAGCCGCTAATCTGCTTTCAGTTGCGAAGCCTGACTTGATTGTGATTGATGCCAACAGACACATACTATCGGTAGTTGCCCCTTTGGGATTGAAATATATCGCAGTTGGTACCTCTTTGACTAACAAGGTTTGATTGATGCCAAAAATTTTATCAGGAAGGGTGGCAATAGTCACCGGTGCAAATCAGGGACTGGGTTTATCGATCGCTAAAAAATATGTACTCGCAGGGGCTGATGTCATGTTATGTGCACGAAACGCTTCGTTGTTGAATGATGTCGCAGGTGATTTGCTTAAAATGACCGAGCCAGGTCAGAAAGTTGTTGCCATGGCAATGGATGTTTCGGTTGAGGATGATGTGCAGAGCCTTGTGAAAGAAACGCTTAATGTGCTTGATGGTTGTCACATTCTTGTGAATAACGCAGGTATTTATGGGCCTAAAGGTGAGATTGAGTCAGTCGATTGGGCCGAATGGGTAAAAACAATTGAGATTAATGTGTTTGGTTCTATTCTGATGTGTCGGGCTCTTCTTCCGCATTTTAAAGATCAAGGATACGGAAAGATAATTCAGCTATCCGGCGGAGGAGCAACAAACCCATTGCCAAGAATTAGTGCGTATGCAACTTCTAAAGCGGCAATTGTAAGATTTGCAGAGACTCTTGCAGAAGAAGTACGGGGTACAGGTATTGATGTTAATGCAGTTGCACCCGGTGCATTGAATACAAAAATGCTTGATGAAGTTCTTGAAGCCGGCCCGAAAAAAGTAGGGCAGACGTTTTATGATCGAGCTTTAAAACAAAAAAAGTCAGACGGGGCACCTCTTGAACTGGGTGCTGATCTTGCTCTGTTTTTAGCTTCTGCGGAGAGCGATGGCATTACCGGTAAACTTATCAGTGCAGTATGGGATGACTGGGAGCATTGGCCTGAACATCTGTATGAGTTGTCATCCAGTGATGTTTATACCTTGCGCCGTATCGTCGGGCGGGATAGAGGCTTAATATGGGGTGATAAATGAACAACGTTGACAAAATATATGGGATTGGGATTGTCGGTTGTGGCATGATTGGCCAAAAGCGTGCAAAAGCGTTGGGAGTCGGTGGACAATTGGTGGCTTGTGCGGATATTGATATCACTCGTGCTGAACATCTCGCACAAGGGTCAGATGCCAAGGCGTTTTTTGACTGGCACATGCTAATTGAGTTGCCGGAAGTGGATATCGTAGTCATTGCCACGCTGCATAATTCGCTGGCAGAGATTACACTTGCTGCGGTCAATGCCGGCAAGCATGTTCTGGTAGAAAAACCAGCAGCACGTTCAGCGACTGAGCTTGAGCAGGTTATTGCAGCCGCTTTAAGGAATGGCGTAAAGGTGCATGTAGGGTTCAACCATCGTTATCACCGTGCGTTGCGTAAGGCAAAGGAAATTGTTGATTCTGGTGAGTTAGGTGAGTTGATGTTTATCCGGGCTCGCTATGGTCACGGAGGCAGGATTGGATACGACAAGGAGTGGCGAGCTAATTCTGTGCTTTCAGGTGGTGGTGAATTGATTGATCAGGGGCCACATTTAATTGACCTTTCGCGCTGGTTTCTCGGAGATTTTGTTGATGTGCAGGGTTTTGCCCATACCTATTACTGGGATATGCCGGTCGATGATAACGGTTTTATGATGCTTAAGACCGAGAAAAAGCAGGTTGCTTTTCTTCATGTTTCTTGTACCGAGTGGAAGAATATGTTTTCGATGGAGATTTATGGCAAAAGAGGCAAGCTTGATATTTCAGGTTTGGGAGGAAGCTATGGAGTGGAACGTTTGACCTTCTATAAAATGCTTCCGGAGATGGGGCCACCGGAAACTATTTCATGGGAATACCCTATGGAAGATGACTCATGGATGGTTGAGATGGCTGAGTTTTATGAGGATATCCGTCTGAATCGCACACCGTCCGCAGGTTTGAAAGATGCTTTTGAATCACTGAAGGTTGTTCAGCAAATTTACAAGGAGTCGGGCTATGATCATTGCGCGTAGTCCTTTGCGCATTACGTTGGGCGGGGGAGGGACTGACCTTCCCTCTTACTATCGCGCTCATGAAGGCTTTCTTGTATCGGCGGCAATTGAGAAGTATGTGTATGTGACTGTCATGCGACCTTTTACTGAGGGGATTTATCTTAAGTATTCACAACTCGAGCATGTCAGCAAGATTGTTGATGTGCAGCATCCTATTATTCGTGAAGCGCTCGATATGCTCGGATTCAGAACTCCTCAGGTTGAAATTACCACACTTGCAGATATTCCGGCAGGTACGGGTCTTGGCTCTTCAGGGAGTTTTACTACTGCCTTATTAAAAGCACTTTTTACCCATCGCAAGCGCCATCTGCATCAGCTAGAGCTGGCTGAATTAGCGTGCCACATTGAAATTGATCGCCTTGGCGAACCGATTGGCAAGCAAGACCAGTACATAGCGGCAATTGGGGGTATTACTTGTTTTACTTTTCATAAAAATGATACAGTAACAGCAGTGCCTCTAAATATCAGTATGGATACCTTGCTTGATCTTGAAGATAACTTGTTGTTGTTTTTTACTGGGTTTTCACGAAGCGCCAGTGGGATTTTGAAAGATCAGCAGGTGCGTTCCGAGAAAAATGATGAAGAGATGCTCAATAACCTGCACTATGTCAAGGATTTAGGTTATCGGAGCAAAGAGTCGCTGGAAAACGGGAATACCACACTTTTCGGTGAGTTGATGCATGAGCATTGGGAGCACAAGAAACGTCGCTCTGGCGGCATCAGTAATCCTCAGATTGACGAATGGTATGCGTTGGGAATGAACAATGGTGCCATTGGAGGTAAACTTGTTGGTGCTGGTGGTGGTGGCTTTTTGATGTTTATGTCTCGAGATAGAAGTAAATTGCGTTCGGCAATGACTGCCGCCGGCCTGGAAGAGGTACGTTTTCGTTTCGATTTTGAAGGCAGTAAAGTTGTGATGTCATCCTGATGTTCAGGGAGGTAATCTTTGTGTGTGTGGAGTTCCGCTAAATCGGATCACCATATATTTGAAATAATTGGCGCCATTGAAAAAAGAATAGGGCTCATAAGTCTCAAGCCTTATAGATACGGGAATATAAATTTATGACCAATTTAATTTTTAAGGGTCAATTCCCTAAAACTCTACTGCGAGGATGCTTTATTAACGCTAATATGATGTTAATTTCGCCTAAAAATGAAATATTCGGCAACACATCTTCTAATACAGGGCGAGGAAAATCTAAAAAACTACAATGAATGGATAATAAATTCCTTTTTGCGCTATGTAACTGTCACCAATAAAACTCAAGTGTTAGATTTTGGTGCCGGTATAGGAACCTTATCAAAAATATGGTTCGATAAGACAGGCCTTAGACCGCATTGTGTGGAGATTGATCCTGACCAAAGAGCATTTATTGAGAAAAGCGGATTTAAGACATATAATGCTATCGATGATACGAGGGAGAAATACGATATAATTTTCACATCAAATGTATTGGAACATATCAAAGATGACGTAAAAACATTATCAAACATTCGAACAAAACTGGTAAGTTCTGGTGTCTTAATAATATTTGTTCCTGCCCTTGAGATAATTTGGTCTTCAATGGATGTACAAGTTGGACATCATAGAAGGTATAAGAGAGCATCCTTGCTAAATAAGCTGGAATCCACTGGTTATAAAGTCCAGCATATACAATACTGCGATTCAGCCGGCTTTATTCTCTCTTTTCTTTTTAAATATATAGGCAGTTCGAATGGCGAACCATCGCCCATTTCATTACGTTTTTTTGACAACATTATTTTACCGGTGAGCAAAGCACTTGATACCATTGCATGTGGAAAATTTGGCAAAAATATTTTGGCGATAGCCACACCAAATAACTCATTAGAATGAGATTTGCATTCCAATTTGAATGGAGTAACGTTGTGATGTCATCCTGATGCTCACGGTAGCAATTCTTGCAGGTGGTCTGGCAACACGGTTGCATCCTGTTACTCAGACGATTCCAAAATCACTCGTTGAAGTGGATGGAATCCCATTTATTGTTCGTCAACTTGATTTCCTTCAGAGGCAAGGCATAACTGATGTAGTGCTCTGTATTGGTTACCTTGGTGAACGAGTGAAAGCTCTGGTAGGCGATGGCTCTTTTTTTGGTTTGAAAGTAGCTTACTCATTGGATGGAAAGCAGTTAATGGGCACCGGTGGTGCCTTGAGGCGCGCTTTACCATTATTGGGGGATCAGTTTTTTGTGTTTTATGGGGACTCGTATTTGCCAATTGATTTCAGCCAGGTAGAAGAGGCTTTTTTTAAGATTGGTAAACCGGCGTTGATGACTGTACTCCGTAACGAGAACTTGTGGGATAAGAGTAACGTGTTGTTTCGGGATGGCTCTATCCTGGAGTATAATAAGCGGATACCAACACCTGATATGACGTATATTGACTACGGGCTTGGAATTTTATCTACAGGAGTTCTCTGTGATAAGCCACTCAATGAACCGTTTGATCTCGCTGACGTTTATCACAACCTTTCGGTTCAGGGTAATTTGGCGGGATATGAGGTCTTTGAGCGATTTTATGAGATCGGTTCATTGAAGGGTTTGGAAGAAACAGTTAATTATTTTCAAAACAGAGAAAATTAAGTATGAGTTATGCACAGCAGCATTTAAACGAAACACTGGAAATTGTCCGCACTATTGATGTTGCTGCTATTGAAAAAATGGCGGATCTTTTAGTCACCGTTAAAGCTGAGGGTGGCCGCATTTTCTTTTTAGGTGTTGGCGGTAGTGCTGGTAATTGCTCTCATGCAGTGAACGATTTTCGAAAGATTGTAGGAATTGAATCGTATGCACCGACCGATAATGTTTCTGAGTTGACTGCACGCACCAATGATGAGGGTTGGGCAACGATTTTTGCAGGGTGGTTGCAAACAAGCAAGCTGAGTTCCAATGATGCGCTTTTTATTTTTTCAGTTGGAGGCGGTAACCTTGAAAAAAATATCAGTCCGAATCTGGTTGAAGCACTAAAATATGCCAAAACTGTTGGAGCCAAGGTGACGGGAGTGGTAGGGCGTGATGGCGGTTATACTGCACAGGTAGCTGACGTATGTGTCATTGTGCCAACAGTAAATCCTGATACTATAACTCCGCATTCAGAGGCATTTCAGGCAATAATCTGGCACCTGCTTGTTTCTCATCCTAAACTCAAGGCCAATCAGACCAAGTGGGAATCAACAGTTACATAAATGCGACGGGCAGTTTTTCTTGACAGGGACGGTGTGATTAATCGAGCAATCGTTCGTCAGGGGAAACCGTATCCCCCGGCTAATATCGCGGAGGTAGAAATTCTTCCGGGTGTTGATGAGGCATTGGGTGCTCTTCACGATGCAGGTTATATGCTCATTGTTGTGACAAACCAGCCTGATGTTGCCCGAGGAATCACATCAATAGCTGTTGTTGAGCAGATTAACCTGTATTTGGCTGCATGCTTACCTATTGATGAATTCCGGACTTGTTATCATGATAATGGTGATGGCTGTGATTGTCGTAAACCAAAGTCAGGATCACTGATAGCCGCTGCAGAACAGCATGGTGTCAATCTCAGGGCGAGCTATATGATTGGTGATCGTTGGCGGGATATCGAAGCGGGAGAGCGTGCAGGTTGTAAGACAATTTTTATTGATTACGGGTACGATGAACCACAGCCGGAGTACTTCTCATTTAGTGCAACATCTATTAAAGAAGCCGCAAAAATAATTTTAGAAGGACCTCCGTATGAAAAACATTGAAAGGCTAAAGGTCAAGATTTTTGCTGATGGTGCCGACAAAAACGTTATGCTTGAGATGTATGAAAAAACTTACATCAAGGGCTTAACAACAAATCCTACCTTGATGAAAAAAGCAGGTATTACTGATTACCGTGCTTTTTGTAAAGATATTCTTACTCATATCACGGATAAACCAATTTCTTTTGAAGTTTTCTCTGATGATTTTTTGGAAATGGAGCGTCAGGCAATGGAAATTGCCGACTGGGGCGACAATGTGTATGTCAAGATTCCAGTAACCAATACGAGACAGGAACCCTCTTATGCTCTCGTTAAAAAGTTGGTGGCCCAAAAAGTTAAATTGAACGTAACGGCACTCATGACGTTGAATCAGGTACGTGATGTAGTTGCGGCTCTTGATCCTGATGTTCCCTGTTATGTTTCGGTATTTGCCGGGCGTATTGCTGATACTGGGCGTGATCCTTTGCCAATGATGTCTGCAGCCGTTGAAGAGCTGAAGAATTTACCTTCTGCTGAGTTGATATGGGCAAGCCCCCGGGAATTGCTGAATATCTTTCATGCAAATGATATTGGCTGTCACGTCATTACGGTTTCTGATGATATTCTGAAAAAATTATCATTGGTTGATTATGATCTCGATACATACTCTCTTGATACGGTAAAGATGTTTTTTAATGATGCTGAAAGTGCTGGTTTTAAATTATAAGAGTCCCTATATAGCTCTTAATTGAGAAACTATACCCTGTTATAACCGTAACTATGCCGTAGCACCTATCATCGATGTTACTGTAGTTCTACGGACCGTAATCCACAAAAGGCTGCAAAGTACTATTGGCCCTATTTGCACACTCAGAAATGTACCTATCGGGGTGATTAGCAACGGCAGCAACCAGGCAAATACCAGCACTTCGCGCTCACCCCGCTGCCAACCGTTACGTAGCCCAGCTAATGCTAACCATGCGATGGGGAAGGCTAACCATGCCAAGTCGTAATCAAGTAAGTATGGGCTGACCAGAAACGTTGCAGTCATAAGGGTTGCACCGCGCAAATTCCGGTCTTGGCAACGGCGCCACACACGCCATACGACGATCACAGCCCCTAGAGCAACTATACAATGGACAACGTATGCCCCTGCGACAGGAATTCCGAGCAGACGCAAGAAAGCAAACATAGTGGGCATTTTCGGCCAAAGAAAAGATCCGTTTTCCAGAAATAGTCGTCCATAGCTAAGATTCGCGAGGAATCCCTTTAGTACAGCGGTTCCCAAGGTTGCCGTACCAATGGCTGTAAAAGTGATTGCTGTCACGGCGGCAGTTATTAATGTACGCCAGGCTCCAATAGCGATTAAAGCTACTGGAAATAGAAGAGCAAGATGAGGTTTGATAGCAAGCAGGCCGATGAAAAGTCCACCGAGGACAGGCCTTCGCTCAAGGCAGAGTAATGCCGCGCCTGCGAGAGCTGCGGTCAGGAATGCGTTCTGGCCGTTAAAGAGGTTCATCCACAATCCGGAGAAAGCGGCTAGACACCACATCGCAGTGCTGCCTCGGACAATGCGGCGGAAGACCAGAAGATAGGCACCCAGAGTTGATAAGATGAACGTCAAAAATGAAGCCATGTAGGGAAGTAAAGCCAAGGGTAGAACAACAAGGTAGAACGAAGGAGGGTAGAACCAAATGTAAACGCTTTGCGATCCTGGTACTGCAATTTGCAGAGCCTTTAACAGTAAGGGAATGTTGTAGGCATCTTCAGCATGTCCTTCTAGGGCAAGATGCGATGCTGCCCATAATGTAATAAAGTCATAACCGAGCGTTAGGTCACCCCCATTTTTCGATATATAAACCAACCCTAAGCCAATTACAAGGAAGAGAGCCAGAAAGATGCGTGGATAAATTGAGAGGCGGTCACGATTAAGCCAATGCGCACGTGCTTTCAAGGGATCTCCCCTATATTCTGAATTGAATTTTGTATGCGCTTCTGAAGTTTTTCTCACAAACTGCCTATAGGTAAGCTTCCATTCATACAATTCAAGCGTTGAGCTAACTGTTCATATACCTTTACGTTACTTTGCTGAAAATACTAAAAAACCCCGCACAACGAAAACCTCGGTTTGTAAGATGATTTGAAACAAGTCAGTTCGTAATCCCGAAAGCATGACTGTAAGGCAAAGAGTTCCGATTACATTACGCGAATAGCCAGAAAAACTTACACTTGAACAAATCAATTATTAATAGTAACATTAATATTATATAAACTGATTTGTGAGGTTTTTTTTCTGAAAAGGAGGTGTAACTGATGCTAAAGTTTACTATAGAAATGAAGAGCGTAATATGTTAAATCGGCCCCATAGGAAGTGTTAAATATGCTAAGTTTATATTTAAAAAATCAAAAGGGTTCTGTTCTTGTGCTGTTTGCTTTGGTTTTGACTGTCATTTTAGGTTTTGTTGGGCTTGCAGTAGACTTAGGAAATCTTAATGTGCAGAAAACAATAATGCAGAATGCGGTAGACGCTGCGGTATTGGCCGGCGGACAAGAACTTCCAAGCACTGTGCAGGCAGCAGCGAAAGCAAATCAATACTTAACAAGTAATAACGAAAATCCTGCTAATGCCACTGTAACTTTTAGCAATGGTAATCAGCAAATCAATATTACACTAACTAGAAACGTTTCAACATTTTTCATGGGCGTATTAGGAATTCAAACTGTTCCGATAAGCGTCACAGCTGCTGGTTTATTAGCCGGTGCCGGTGGCCCTTTTAACTATGGAATATTTTCTCAACAGAATTTGAATATAAATGGCAGTAATTATTCAATAACAGGTTCAGTTCATTCCGATAAGAATATAAACATCAATGGTAGTTCGATTACTATTACTGGTACAGCAGAAGCTAAAGGAAATATTACTACAAATGGCAGCGGTATTAATATAGGTTCAAGATCAGCAAATGCAACCGGCAATATACCTATGCCGGATTACAGTGCTGATATTGCTGCAGCTGCAGCTGCAGCTCATCAAACGTATACAGGTTCCAAAACAATTAATGGAAGCAGTATTACCTCAGATCCGATTTACGTTCAAGGTAGTCCAGGCACTATCTCGGTAAATGGCTCTGCATTTACCGCTACAGGGACTGTTATGGCAGACGGCAATATTACTATAAATGGCAGTGGTGTGGCCTCAGGCAACAGTCAGGTATGCTTTTATTCTAAAACCGGAGATATATACATTAATGGAAGTGATTATGATCTAAATGGGGTATTGTACGCACCTAATGGCAGTATTTTTATCAATGGTAGTCAAATTACGGTAAATGGTTCTATTGTAGGTAAACAAATCAATATAAACGGTAGCCAATTTACGGTTGATAGAACCAATTATCCAATAACAGCGCTAAAAGGACATGGTGTATACTTGGTTCAATGACGAGATTTTGTGGTACCTAAATTGAGCGACAAGTAATAATCAAGGTAGTTCTGAGCGCCATAAAATGCAATAATCTGATAGCGATAGCTGAAACGGACAGAAATCATTATCAGAGACATTGAGAAATTCCTGTTTTTTCAGCATGAATTATCCGGTGAACATGCTTTAGGCACTGCATCAATTCGATATAAGCTCTTACCGAGCTTACCTATCCCATTTGCCGGAAATCTCTACTTTACATGTGTCCAGTTTTCTTGGAGGGGTTCAATGTCTTATTTAGTTATACTAAAACAATATATCTCTTATTTTGCATACCCAAAGAACATTGATATAGTCATCAGTCCAGGGTGCCAAATCTTTTAGCCCATCCCCTTTTCCGAGAACTGTCCAGCCTCTATCAATCAATGGGCGAAGCCTCGTAGAGTCGACAGCCAAAGCCACCCACTGTCCTTCAAAATATGGGGATTTTACTTTGCTTTTTTTTCCCAGGTCATTCATTGCACCGAAAAGGCCCAGTGTAGAGGCCGTGGACTTGAGCACAGGTCGGAGGTCATAATAACGGTTGGAAA
>SESB01001846.1_pt1 | contig 13169 bp, 17 predicted proteins | sample 3171441 | NCBI WGS metagenome assembly SESB01 (sample SAMN06051867, study PRJNA518727) | freshwater metagenome | biome: subpolar coniferous forest; feature: holomictic lake; material: water; isolation source: holomictic Lake 227, 6 m depth | place: Canada: near Kenora, Ontario | collected...
AAGAAAAAGTAAGTCAAAAACGGCCCAATAATCCCGATTATCTACTGGGTTGTGGTGAACTGCTGGAGCTGTTTGCACCGTTAAGGGTCGTTTTTTACAGAGAGAACGCTTTAATCGGCGAACATCATCGGGGTTTAAGAAATGAAGCCCAGTTTGTCGGCCAGAAACGTAAATAATTGGTAACACCATGATAGAAAATTTAACCCCACAACAGGCGTGGGACTTGATGCAACAAAATACTGACGCCGTATTGGTTGATGTACGCACAAAAGTTGAGCATGCTTTTGTCGGACACCCCGTAGGTGCCGTTCATATTGCCTGGAAAGAAGCGCCGGACTGGCAGGTTAATGCACAGTTTGTTACCGACGTTAAAAAACGTGTGCCAGATAGAAATGCACCGGTTTTATTGCTCTGTCGAAGTGGCCAGCGTTCGCTGGATGCAGCAAAAGCACTCGAAGAGGCAGGGTATCAGCGGCTTGTCAATATTATTGATGGCTTTGAAGGTTCCCTGGATTCGTTAAATCATCGAGGTAATCTGGGTGGCTGGCGTTTCAATGGTTTGCCTTGGGTGCAGAGTTAATCCCTATCCTGCCTGGATTAGGCTGGATCTTGCCAACAAAATCCAATTTCAGTCTTGATGGGACTATCACCATCGTTTTTGCACAGACTAACAAGAACCGGCACGATAGAGTGCAATCCTTATACATCATGCTTCACAGGGTATCTAAACACACCCTACACAATTTTATTAAACCCATTAGAGTACACAAAAAGTGATCGAAAAATTAAGAAACATCGCCATTATTGCCCACGTTGACCACGGTAAGACAACTTTGGTTGACAAGCTGTTACAACAGTCCGGTACCTTTGCCTCACATACCAAAGTGACTGAGCGGATGATGGATTCCAACGATATTGAAAAAGAACGTGGCATTACCATTCTGGCAAAAAACACGGCACTGGATTGGAACGGTTACCATATCAATATCGTTGACACCCCAGGCCATGCTGACTTTGGTGGCGAAGTAGAACGGGTATTATCGATGGTTGATTCAGTATTGCTTCTGGTAGATGCTGTTGATGGCCCGATGCCACAAACCCGTTTTGTAACCCAAAAAGCCTTTGCTTTGGGTTTAAAACCCATTGTTGTTATCAATAAAATTGACCGTCCGGGCGCACGTCCTGATTGGGTTGTTGATCAAACATTTGATTTATTTGATCGTTTGGGCGCAACGGATGAACAACTGGATTTCCCTATCGTTTATGCCTCGGCTATTAACGGCTATGCCGGCTTGGAGCACACCATAACCGGTGGTGATATGACTCCGTTATTTGAAACAATCGTGGCAAAAGTAAGTCCGCCACCGGTTGATATGGACGGCCCTTTCCAAATGCAGGTTTCCAGTCTGGATTACAATACTTATGTCGGCGTTATTGGTATTGGTCGTATCCAACGCGGCAGCATTAAACCCAATCAGCCCCTGATTATTGTCAATCGCGAAGGTGTCGAGCGTAAAGGTCGCATGTTGCAAATTTTTGGCTTTCACGGTCTGGAGCGTGTGGAAGTTGCCGATGCACGCGCAGGGGATATTATTGCCTTTGCCGGTATTGAGAAGCTGGAAATTTCTGACACTATCTGCCATCCTGATTTGGTAGAAGCCATGACACCGCTATCGGTTGATGAACCTACCGTAACCATGACATTTCAGGTTAACAACTCGCCTTTTGCCGGTAAAGAAGGTAAATTCGTTACTACCCGACAAATACGCGACCGACTGGACAAGGAATTACAACATAACGTTGCCTTAAAAGTTGAAGACACGGCTGACCCTGATAAATTTAAAGTATCGGGTCGTGGTGAATTGCATTTATCTGTTCTGATTGAGAACATGCGCCGCGAAGGTTTTGAAATGGGCGTTTCGCGTCCGGAAGTTATCATTAAAGAAATTGATGGTAAAAAATGCGAACCTTTCGAAATGGTCACCATTGAAGTGGAAGAAGAGCATCAAGGCTCTATCATGGAAAAACTGGGCGAGCGTAAAGGCGATCTAACCAACATGGTTCCCGATGGCAAAGGTCGTATTCGTTTGGAATATATGATGCCCTCACGCGGTCTAATCGGCTTCCAAACCGAATTTATGACAGCAACCTCAGGTTCCGGTCTGCTTTATCATGTATTCGATCATTACGGCCCAATGAAAGCCGGTGAAGTGGGTAATCGTCAACGTGGCGTTATGATTTCAATGGTTGCCGGTAAAGCGGTCACTTATTCATTACATCCGTTACAGGAACGTGGTGAATTGCTGTTGGTTAATGGCGATGAAATCTACGAAGGCATGTTGGTAGGCTTGCATTCACGCAGCAATGATTTATGCGTTAACCCCTGCAAACCAAAACAATTAACCAACGTTCGGGCTTCAGGTACTGATGAAAGTTTGGTATTGGCACGTATTCAGAAAATGACTTTAGAGCAAGCGCTTGAATTTATTGCTGAAGATGAGTTGGTTGAAGTTACACCCAAGTCCATCCGTTTACGCAAGAAATTGTTGACTGAAAACGAGCGTAAAAGAGCAGGCAAGAACTAGGCTTGTAGGGGCAATCCTCCTTCGCCTTCGCTCAGGACTGGCTTGTGGTTGCCCTAAGAAAGTTTTTATAGGTTGGGTTAGGCTGACGCCTAACCCAACCTACAGAACTAAGGAGAAATAAGCATGAACGAAATTATATTTTTAATTGAAGATGCTCCCGAAGGTGGTTTTATAGCAAGAGCTTTAGACGTTTCAATATTTACCGAAGCCGATAATATAAATGATTTGCACCTAAAAGTAAGGGATGCGGTGGACTGTCATTTTGAACCTTCTAATAAACCTAAAATTATACGATTGCATTTTGTCCGTGAAGAAGTAATCGCTGCATGAAACTACCGCGTGATTGTTCCGGTCTGGAACTTGCCAATAAACTGGCTAAGTTAAGTTATGAGATTAGTCGTCAAACGGGTAGTCATATTCGCTTAACGACAAAGCAAAATGGTGAACATCATATTACCATTCCACAACATGACCCGCTAAAAGTGGGCACCTTTTCCGCTGTATTGAATGAAGTTGCCAAACACTTTTCAATTAGTCATGAAGATTTAATAAAGCGACTATTTTTAGATTAACGAGGTAGTTTTTTAAATTCTCTTGCTGACAATGAATACGAAGATCTAACTCTTAAGCTTTTAAGTATTCAAAACCATTGCTGTTTCATTATGCAATGAGAAGATTGATTTGAAGCTTCACACTACTAACGTTGACCACATTACACCGCTTGCCAACAAAGGCAAAGACAGTGAAGAAAATTTTGCGGTGACACACGAGAGTTGTAATAAATCAATGCAAGATGCTTTAAAATAAAAATTCAATATTGACTACTGTAATAAGATTATGAAAAAAGTTCAAGAACTTGAAATGGCTGTTTCACAACTGTCTGCCAACGAACTCATGCACAATCAGAATGGTTTGAAGCGTTTTTGGCTGATCAGTGGGATAAAATAGTGAGGCTGATCTTTTGGCGGGCCGGTTGGATGCCGCAGGAAAACGGGCTGATGATGAATTTCTCGGTGGTCACGCAAGTCCACTTTGAACCATATTCCCAAAGGTCTTTTACATAAAGAGGTTTAATAATGAGCGATTATCAAAAAGACTTTTACAGTTGGACCTGTGAACAAGCTGAATTGCTGAGGGCAGGACGGTTTAATGAGTTGGACATGTTCAACCTTGTAGAGGAAATAGAAACAATGGGCAGAAGTGAAAAGCGGGAATTGCAAAGCCGATTAATGGTATTGCTCGTTTATCTTTTAAAATGGCAATATCAGCCTGCGAGGCGTGGCCGTAGTTGGATATTAACGATTAAAGGCCAGCGTATTAACTTAGAAGATGTCATTAATGATAATCCTGGGCTTAAGCCTCAATTACTTGCTCTATTAAATAATGCTTATCGATTGGCAATAGTTGAAGTATCTAAACATACCAAGCTAGAAGAAAGTATATTTCCAGTAAAATGTCCTTGGACACTCGATCAATTAAGGGATGATGGATATTTTCCTGATTAACTCTGGAGTGGGCAATGCGTTACTGCCCACCGTTTAATCCACCCACCATATTTAAAAACCATGACTCAAAGAATCGCTGAAGTCGAGCGCAATACGCTCGAAACCCAAATCAAAATCAAAATCAATCTGGATGGAACCGGTAAATCCTCCTTCGTCACCGGCGTGCCCTTTCTGGATCACATGCTTGATCAAGTCGCCCGGCATGGTTTAATTGATATCGACATTAATGCTAAAGGCGATTTGGAGATTGATGCCCATCACACGGTTGAAGATATTGGTATTACCTTAGGTCAGGCATTTGCTCTGGCCATTGGCGATAAAAAAGGTATTTATCGTTATGGACATGCTTATGTTCCTTTGGATGAAGCTTTGTCCAGAGTCGTTATTGATTTTTCCGGTCGCCCCGGTTTGTTCTATGACGTTAAATATCCAAAAGCCATGATTGGCCGCTTTGATGTAGATTTGTTCAGGGAATTTTTTCAGGGATTTGTCAATCATGCCGGGGTAACTTTGCATATTGACAACCTTAAAGGTGCAAATGCGCATCACGTTGCTGAAACCATTTTTAAAGCCTTGGGTCGTGCCATACGCATGGCGATTACCGCCGATACGCGAATGGCAGGTATAATGCCATCTACCAAAGGCAGTCTTTAAAAAACAGGCACAAGGCTATGGCGAAAAAAGCCCTATAAATTTTGTTCTGCACCTTTAACCTTTAACCTGATTTTCCTATGTCTTCTGTCGCTGTTATTGATTACGGAATGGGCAATTTGCATTCCATTGCAAAAGCCCTGCAACACGCCGCCCCTGATGTCGATGTACAAATCGTTGCTGATGCCAAGTTGATTTTACAAGCCGATCGCGTGGTTTTTCCGGGTGTCGGGGCGATGCGTGATTGTATGCAGGCGCTCAATCAAACCGGTTTATCCGAGGTCATCCAACGTGTCGCTAAAACGAAACCGTTGCTGGGTATTTGCTTGGGTATGCAGGCATTACTGACGGACAGTGAAGAAAACGGCAACACCCAAGGGCTGGGCATTCTTCCTGGGCATGTGGTGCGTTTTTCTGATGCGCTAAAGGATAGCCAGAACAATACCCTGAAAATTCCGCACATGGGCTGGAATCAAGTTCATTTTGTGCCTCACCCGTTATGGGAAAATATTTCACAGGATAGTCGTTTTTATTTTGTGCATAGTTATTATGCAATACCTGACGATGCGTCTGTGGTCGCGGCGACTACAGAATATCCTGATCCTTTTGCCTGTGCTTTGGCTCAAGACAATGTTTTTGCCGTACAATTTCACCCGGAAAAAAGTCAGGCCGTTGGTTTACAACTGCTCAACAACTTTTTGCACTGGGATGGCCAAGTTTAAAATTACACACACGCTGTTAAGGATTTAGTATCTATGTTGTTAATACCCGCTATCGATTTGAAAGAAGGAAAATGTGTCCGTTTACGCCAGGGACGTATGGACGATAATACGATTTTTTCTGATGATCCTGTCGCTGTTGCCGGAAAGTGGGTGGCCGCCGGTGCCAAAAGAATTCACTTGGTTGATTTGGATGGGGCTTTTGCCGGCAAGCCTGTCAATGCCGATATTATTCATGCCATAGTCGCCGCTTATCCCCATGTTCCCGTGCAAATTGGCGGTGGTATTCGTGATGAAGAGACGATTCAGGCTTATCTGAATGCGGGCGTGGAATACGTCATTATTGGCACCAAGGCCGTTAATGAACCCCATTTTGTCAGAGATATGGCCATGGAATATCCGCGCCGCATCATCGTGGGTCTGGATGCAAAAGACGGTAAAGTGGCAATTGACGGCTGGTCGAAACTGTCGAAACATGACGTGATTGATTTGGCGCAACACTTTGAAGCCGATGGTGTAGAAGCCATTATTTACACCGATATTTCCAGAGACGGCATGATGCAAGGTGTCAATGTGGAAGCGACGGCACGTCTGGCACGAGCCATTAAAATCCCGGTCATTGCTTCCGGCGGCATTACTAATATCGACGATATTAAAGCCTTGGGTGCTGTGGCTCATCAAGGCATTATGGGGGCAATTACCGGGCGTGCCATTTATGAAGGCACCCTGGATTTTGCCGAAGCCGAAAAACTCGCAGAATCTTTTAATAAATCATGAGCCTGGCTAAACGTATTATTCCTTGCCTGGATGTCGCGGATGGCCGCGTGGTTAAAGGCGTCAAGTTTGTAGATATTCGTGATGCCGGTGACCCGGTAGAAGTCGCGAGGCGTTATGACCGTGAAGGCGCAGACGAAATCACTTTTTTGGACATTACTGCGACGCATGATAACCGTGACACTCTAGTTCATGTCGTTGAGCAGGTCGCCAGCGAAGTTTTTATTCCGTTGACCGTGGGTGGCGGTATCAGAACCTTGGATGATATTCGCCGCATGCTCAATGCGGGAGCGGATAAAGTGGGCATTAACAGTGCCGCCGTGTTTAATCCTGAATTTGTTCGCGAGGCGGCACAACGTTTTGGCTCACAATGTATTGTTGTTGCAATCGATGCCAAGAAAGTCAGCCAACCCCACGAAGCGGATCGTTGGGAAATTTTTACCCATGGCGGACGTAAGGCGACCGGAATAGAAGCGATTGGCTGGGCAAAAAAAATGGTCGAGTACGGTGCCGGTGAAATCCTGTTAACCAGCATGGACAGGGACGGTACGCGAGAAGGTTTTGATTTGCCCTTAACCCGCACTATTAGTGAAGCGGTTACCGTGCCGGTTATTGCCTCAGGCGGTGTAGGTAATCTGGAGCATCTGGCTGAGGGTGTTATTAATGGCAAAGCCGATGCGGTACTGGCGGCCAGTATTTTTCACTTTGCCGAATACACCATACAACAAGCCAAAGAACACATGGCTGCACGCGGCATTGAGATGCGTTTATGAGTGTTTCGTGGCTGGATGATATTCGCTGGACTGAAGACGGGCTTTGCCCTGTTATCGCACAACAGACAAACACAGGAAAAATACTCATGTTTGCCTGGATGAATAGGGAATCGTTGGCGTTAACAGTCGCTGAAGGTTATGCTGTTTATTGGTCAAGATCACGCGGAAAATTATGGCGAAAAGGCGAAGAATCAGGTCACAGACAGAAAGTGCTTGGATTGTTTCTTGATTGTGATGAGGATGTTATCCTGCTTAAAATTGAACAGGAAGGCGGTATTGCTTGCCACACAGGCCGTGAAAGCTGTTTTTATCGTCGCCTGATTGATGGGCAATGGCAAGTGGTTGAACCGGTATTGAAAGATCCCAAGACAATGTATGTAAAAAAATGAGTGAACTATTACAACAATTAGCCCACATTCTGGAGCAGCGTAAGTTGGAATCAGCTGATAAATCTTATGTAGCCAGCCTTTATGCAAAAGGCCTGAATACTATTTTGAAAAAAATAGGCGAAGAGGCAACAGAAACTGTTATTGCTGCCAAAGACGGCGATAAACAACAGATTATTTATGAAATGGCTGATTTGTGGTTTCATTGTATGGTCTTACTGGCCGACCAAGGCTTGGCACCTGATGATGTATTGCAAGAACTGCAGCGCCGTTTTGGTTTGTCCGGTCTGGATGAAAAAGCACAGCGTAAACAATGATAGTTAATGTTTCGCAGTAAATCAATGACTCGATAACAGATACCAAAAATCATTTTAAAGATATACAAATCTAATAATATCGTTTTATTATATCCGGCAATTAACCTAAGATACTTGGCTAACATTGACGAAGTACCTTAATGACATAAGCAGATATGTTAACCCGAATTGAGTAGTTGCTTTAAGTAACATCAGCTAATATTTTTATAGATCACTGGAGTAAGAAATGGGCATTGGCATTAAAGAATTATTAGTCATATTAGTTATCGTTATTATACTTTTTGGTACTAAAAAACTGCGCAATATTGGCGCGGATCTGGGGGGAGCCATTAAAAGTTTTCGCGCTTCCGTGAAAGAAGGTGAAGAAGACAAAAAACAAGCCGAAAATGAAGATGAAAGCATAGAAGGCGAAGTCACTTCCAAGAAAAACGAAAAAGTCTGATATGTTTGATGTAGGATTTTCCGAGCTTATCATGATCGGTTTGGTCAGTTTATTGGTCATCGGCCCTGAACGATTGCCTAAAGTAGCGCGAATTGCAGGCTTCTGGTTAGGTAAGTCACGCGCTATGATGGCTAACGTCAAGGCAGAAATCAAACAGGAATTGCACGAAGAAGAGATCCGTCAGATATTTAAAGAGCAGTTGGCGTTGCAGGAATTTCATGCGGCAATCAATGAGACTAGTGATGCCGCAAATTCTATTAAAGACTCACTTACGGCATTGCCTGAAGACTATTTAGAAAAAGTTAAACCACCTCATGAGCCAGAATAGTTTTGAAGAGGCTGCGCAGCCTTTTATCAGTCACCTGATTGAATTGCGTAATCGCCTGTTAAAAGTCGTTGTATTTGTCCTGGTGGTGTTTGTGGGCTTGTCTGTTTACGCTAACCAGATCTACAGCTTTCTGGCCGGGCCGTTAATGAAACACATGCCAAAAAACAGCACCATGATTGCTATTGACGTGGCATCCCCCTTTTTTACCCCGTTTAAGTTAGCACTGTTTGTCGCAGTTTTTATTTCAATCCCTGTTATTCTTTATCAGTTTTGGGCGTTTGTAGCGCCCGGTCTGTATAAGCGGGAACGGCGGATGATTTTGCCGTTACTCGTTGCCAGCACGTTTCTGTTTTATCTGGGTATGGCCTTTGCTTATTTTGTGGTTTTTCCGTTGGTATTTGGCTTCCTGACGGCAGCTGCACCAGAGGGTGTTGCGGTCATGACGGACATTGCCAAGTATCTGGATTTTGTTTTAACGTTGTTTTTTGCATTTGGCATCTGTTTTGAAGTACCTATATTTACCATTGTCATGGTCTGGACAGGCTTGGTAACTCCGACTGATCTTGCTGAAAAACGGCCTTATGTCATCGTTGCCGCGTTTGTTATCGGTGCGTTTCTGACACCACCCGATGCCATTTCGCAAACATTGCTGGCTGTGCCGATGTGGATGTTGTTTGAAGCTGGCTTGTTATGTTCACGATTATTTGTGCATAAAGAAAGCAGTGATGATGACTATCCTGAAGATATCGAACAACAATCTAGGTTAAACAAGATCGGACAGCAAGAAGAGTAAAGTATCGGCATGAGTCGCGGTGACGAAATTTTATCCGTTACCGCAACTTATGGTTTTGGGAAGAGCAACTACATTAATTCGACACCGGCAGTTCTTACAAAATTTTAATTGCCGGTCTGCTTTTTGATTTTAAACAACCGCAAAAAACCCCACCGCTTCTATCCCGGCAATCGCACAGCGCTCATCTTGATCAGAGACATCGCCACTGATGCCAACGGCACCCAAGAGATTATTGTCGGCATCACGAATAAGAACGCCACCAGGAACCGGCATTATTTTGCCACCCGCTACGTCGATCAAAGCATTCATAAAATCCGGTCGTTGTGCCGCGACACCTGCCAAACTGCGAGATGATACGCCCATATTAACGGCGCCCCAGGCTTTTGCTGTAGCAATTTGTTGCCTGATCATACTGGCACCGTCTTCTCTTTGCAGGGCTTTTACATGACCGGCAGTATCCAGCACTACCACTGTTAAGGGAGCCAAATTTAATTCTCTCGCTATATGAGTAGCGGTGTTTATAATAAGATTTGCTTGTTTCAATGTTAAAACTGTCATCAGTAACTCTCGTTTATTTAAGTAAGGGAAAAAGATAAGGCTCAATTTTGTTGGCAAGAACGGGTTGTGCTTTGGCATTAGGGTGTAGCCCGTCTGCTTGCATCAAATCCTTATCCAGCGCGACATCTTCGAGAAGAAAGGGAACCAGCGTAATATCCAGCTCTTTGGCTAATTGCGGATAAACGTTATAAAACAGCTCAATGTAGTGTTTGCCGTAATTGGGCGGGATTTTCATCCCCAGCAAAATGACCGTTGCTCCGGCTTTTTGAGCGCGGTGGACAATCTCTGCAAGATTGCTTTTCATCTGAACGGGTGACAAGCCACGCAAGCCGTCATTAGCGCCCAGTTGCAGCAATAAGATATCGGGTTTTTGTGCTAGTAAAATCGGGTCAATACGCGCCAAACCACCCGCGCTGGTATCGCCACTAATACTGGCATTGCTGATGCTGTAATCGCGGTTGGTTTCATGCAGTTTTTGCTGGAGCAAAGCAACCCAGCCTTGTTCAACTTCAATTCCGTAACCGGCACTGATACTATCGCCTAAAACCACTATTACAGGCTTGGCCATGGCAGACATGGACATCATTAAAATTATCACGGCAAATAAAAATTTAGGCATTATGCAAACTCAAAATAATCAAACAGCAGACCCCATTATAGTAACAGAAGGTTTGGGTAAATCGGTGCTAACTTCCGAAGGAATACTGCATATATTGTCATCGATAGATTTGATAATCAAATCTGGTGAAAGTATTGCCATTGTGGGCGAGTCCGGATCGGGAAAATCCACCTTAATAAGCCTGTTGGCAGGACTGGATACACCCAGTACCGGCTCAATCAGTCTTAACGGAAAAGTATTAACGGCCATGAATGAGGATGGCAGGGCGGCCATGCGTAATGAACTGATTGGCTTCGTGTTTCAGTCATTTCAATTAATGCACGGTCTCACTGCGCTGGAAAATGTCATGCTTCCGCTGGAATTAAGCGGCGATAAACAAGCTAAAGCCGCAGCGACCGCTTTATTGCACCGGGTCGGTTTATCGCACCGTTTATCCCATACACCCAAACAACTTTCCGGCGGCGAACAGCAACGTGTTGCCCTGGCCAGAGCATTTGTTACCAAACCCGCGATTCTTTTTGCCGATGAACCTACCGGCAACCTGGACAGTAAAACCGGTGCAACTATTATTGATTTACTTTTTGAGCTTAATCTTGAAAATCTTACCACCTTGATTCTGGTAACGCATGATCACGCCCTGGCGGCTCGTTGCCAACGAACCATTCAATTGGATGCCGGGTGCATGATATGAGTCGTTTTAATCTGGCGCTGCGATTGTTGTGGCGTGACAGCCGTAGCGGCGAACTGACGATATTAATAGTGGCTTTAATTATTGCCGTAACCAGTTCAACGACCATTGCTCTATTTTCAGACCGTTTGCAGCGTACCATGACTAACCAAACCGCTGAATTTTTGGCAGCCGATTTGGTAATATCCAGCCCGACCCCGGTGCCTTCCGAGTGGTTAACCAAGGCCACACAACTCAATTTGGCGCAAGCACGAACGGCAGAATTTTCCAGTGTATTAATTGAACATGAGGAACTGTTACTGGCGGGCATTAAAGCCGTCAGTGCGGCTTACCCTTTGCGGGGTTTTTTAAAAACGACAACTGAAAATTATTCGACCGAAACCATCACCCACAATGGCCCTGCACAGGGCACGGCCTGGCTTGAAAAACGTATATTTTCAGCGCTTAAACTTAAATTAGGCGACCCGTTAACCGTGGGTGAAAAACAACTGACCATTACGCATATTATTACCTACGAGCCCGACAAAAAAGGTGATTTTTACAGCTTTTCTCCGCGCGTAATGATTAATGAGGCCGATTTAAACGCGACAGGAATTGTGCAGCCAGGTAGTCATGTCCATTATTTTTTCCAATTTAGTGGAGATACCAAAGCGTTAACTGAATTTAATCAATGGCTTAAACCGCAGTTAAATCCCTCGCAGCGCATCATGGATATTCATGAAGACCGTCCTGAACTGGGTTCGGCATTAAATCGGGCGGAACGTTATCTGGGACTTTCCAGCACTTTGGTTATTTTAATTTCCGGTGTCGCCATTGCCATGGCGACCCGCCGTTATACCGAGCGACATTTTAATGTCACTGCCCTGTTACGCTGTCTGGGCTGTAAACAAAATGAAATACTCTGGCTTTATAGTAGTCAGTTTGTGGTCTTGGGACTATTTGCGAGTGCCGCAGGTTGTCTGTTGGGCTGGTTTGCACAAGAAGCTTTATTTTATTTACTAAAAGAATTATTGCCGCAACATGTCGCCAGTCCCGGTTTATTGGCCGTTTTTTTTGGCTTTATTATCGGCATGGCCGTGTTGTTGGGCTTTGCCTTGCCGCCACTGTTACGACTTAAGCAAGTATCGCCGCTACGCGTATTGCGCCGGGAACTGGAACCGATGCCCGGTAGCGCATGGCTGATCTATGGTTTATCCTTCGGTATTATGGGTCTGTTAATATGGAAATATACGGATGATATTAAAATGACGGCAAGTATTTTAGGCATTGGCCTGATTACTTTGTTGGCCTTAGGCTTACTGGTTTATGGTCTGTTGAATTTAGCCGGCCGTGCATTACCCTCGATGAGTCTGACCTGGCGTTTTGGCTTGCAAGGTTTGTTAAAAAACAGCCGCGCCAGTGTCAGTCAAATTTTGGCTTTTAGTATTACCTTGGTCGCCATGGTGCTGAGTTTTACCGTGCGCACTGATTTAATCGATAACTGGCAAAAGCAACTGCCCGATAACGCGCCTAATCATTTTGCGCTTAATATTTTTCCAAGCCAACAAGCGGACTTTAAACGAGAACTGCAACAGCAACATATTAACGGCAGCCAGTTTTTTCCTGTGGTTAAAGGTCGTCTGGTAGAAATTAACAACACGCCTGTGCAACAAATTGTCAGCAAAGACACGCAAGGTGAAAATGCGACACATAGAGAATTAAGCCTTACCTGGACACAAGAACTGCCTGAAGAGAATAAAATAGTGGCCGGAAATTGGTGGGCAACTCAACAGGCCGGTTTGGTATCTGTTGAGCAGAAATTGGCCGATAGCCTGAAAATAAAGCTGGGCGATCATTTGCTGTTTACCGTTGGCAGCCAACAAATTAAGGCGACGGTCACCAGCATTCGTGCGCTTAGGTGGGATACCATGAAGCCTAATTTTTATATGATTTTTTCACCGGGTACACTGGATGCCTACCCCAGCACGTTTATTACCAGCTTTTATTTGCCTGAAACACAAAAAAATGTGTTGAATACACTGGTAAAAAAAT